>Ga0105096_10000026_pt1 | contig 29997 bp, 59 predicted proteins | sample PPLLak3cmMay2015_FD_87036 | JGI IMG/M metagenome (GOLD analysis project Ga0105096, IMG submission 87036) | Freshwater sediment microbial communities from Prairie Pothole Lake near Jamestown, North Dakota, USA - PPLs Lake P7 Core (1) Depth... | ecosystem: Environmental > Aquatic > Freshwater >... | reverse complement strand
CGCCGCCGCCGACGCATACGACGCCCACGCCGCCTCCGTTACCTACCTCGCCACCCTCGCCGCCTTCTACGCTGCCCTTGCAGCGCAAGAGAAGGAAACTGAACAATGACTGAGATCGAGAGATTAAGAGCCGCACGGGACGCAGCCCTCGACGCATACGATGCCGCAGCCATCGCCGCCAACAAGGCCTACGCCGCCGCCATCGACGTCTACCTCGCCGCCTTCGACGCCGCCAACAAGGCCTACAACGCCGCTCTCGCAGCGCAAACTAAGGAAGATAAAAATGTTTGAAGTTCAGTTATTCGACGACGTTGATGTGAGATATCCTTTGTTTGCGACCCCTGTTTTAGCAGAGGCTCAGTTCTTCTACGATCAGTATCGCCGCGATAATCCAGATGTTAGCATTCGTCTCATCGAGGTTCTGCGAAAGCGCTAAAATACTTGTGTACAATTATGCCAATCCATGTTATATTGGCATATATAATAGTACAACCGTGGAGATTGTTATGCAGATAGAAATATTTTCGTTGCCGACTATGAATGACGGCGTGAGTGCTGTTGAGCAGACGTTCTGCCAGATCTATACCAAGTATCGTAACGGTGAGACGCTGGATCCTGAAGTCCTTGACTGGATGGATTCGGCTAACACATGGCTGATGGAGTCGAAGTAATGTCTGATGAATTTGTCGGTTTTGTGTTGGACCGAGAAGATGTTGAGTTGGTCAAGCGATCACTCTACTGCTATCGGGACATGCTTAGTCGTATAGAGGATAACGAACGCCCGTTTTCGCCCGAGCTTGCTCGTGTTGTAGAGATGCAGCATCGCCTAGGTACTACTCGATAGATTTAACGGTGCCATAGCTCAGCTGGATAGAGCAAAAGCCTTCTAAGCTTTAGGTCGTAGGTTCAAGTCCTACTGGCATCACCATTTTTGAGGTATATTAATATGACTTGGTTTATTTTTGGGTTGTTTCTTTTGGCATTCAACATCTGGTTTGCTGTGAGAGATATACAGAATGGCGCAACCGTCAAGGCTGGACTTACATGGTTTGTTAGTGGCTGGTTGTTCTTTGATCTGCTCGTGATTCAGCTTCCTAAACTCCTGTAGTTTGAGGTGAATATATGTCTTGTGAAAGTTGTAAATTTACTTCTGTGCGGAAAAGAACAAAGCTTATTCGCGAGCAATGGGAAGAAGATCCTAGGCCGATTCGTAAGGGCTGGTTAGCTACTTGGTGGAATCCACTCGACTATAAGGATGCAGATCCTTATGAAACCCGGTTTTTAGAACTTCTCGATAAAGCCCGAGAAGTTGATAACAACACATTGATCTACTGCGATCGCTTTCCTCAGCGCAAAGTAGTCAAAAAGTCATATCAGTGTGGAGAATTTATTTCACTCCTGTAGCTTAAAGGTGAAGCCGGCCGCTCATAACGGCCTGAGTGTGGGTTCGAGTCCTACCGGGAGTACCATTTTTTTATTTGGAGATTTATATGTTTTCGTTTTTTCAATCAGCACCTCATGGTGTCAAGGTCCGTGTCATTGGCGATGATAAGTCCGGTTACGATGCGCAGTGTGCTATTTGTTGCAGTCGCGTTATGCCTGATAATTGGCAGTTAGTAACCGAATCACAACAACAACGTCGGTTTGCAACCTTTCAGGAAGCTAAAGCAGCGGCTCTTAAAGAGCATAAAAGCTGGATTAACTTCTATGAGCGCATGGATCTTGAAAAGCTGGCCAAGAAAAATAAAAGCAATAAGGTAGTGTGGACGTATCCATAGTACCATGAGCCGGTGGCGGAGTGGTCCAACGCACAGGTCTGCAAAACCTGAAAACCGTGGGTTCGAATCCCACCCGGTTCTCCATTTTGAGTGAGTACAATGATTGAAAAAGCAAAGCAGGCGATTCTAGATTCGAGTCAACAGTCATCGGTGTATATCGGATGTGATTCGATTCGTTTCAGAAAGAATGATGTGTGGTACGCTAAGTACTCCACCGTTGTGATTGTGCATATGGATTCCAAGAACGGATGTAAGCTATTCCACGAGACGGTGGATATGCCTGACTATGGCAACATCAAGCAACGTCTGCTAACCGAGGTACAGTTTGCAGTTGCAACTGCCACCGAGGTGATAGATGTTCTAGGTAAACGTCACATGGAGATCCACCTTGATATCAATCCAAATCCAAAACACAAGTCTAGTGTTGCCGTTAAGGAAGCACTGGGATGGGTCAAGGGATCGCTAGGTATCGATGCTAAGATCAAGCCTGACTCATTCGCAGCCACTCACGCTGCAGACCATGTTGTGAGACATTAAAATAGTTGTGTACAATATGTCTATACTAGTGTATGTTAAGAATGAAGAGTGGAGATGCGCAAGTGAAGAGTACGATTGTCTATCTACACGGCTACGGAAGTTCACCCGAGGGTGATACTGCTCAACACATCAAGAATTCTTTTCCTGGTCAGAAGTTTATCGCTCCTGCGATCGACCACAACCAGCATCCTGATGTCTTGAAGAAGCAGATGGATAACCTGGCTAAGAGGCTAAAGAAGCATGATGATCCAATCATTGTTGGTTCTAGTGCTGGCGGCTTCTGGGGTGACTACATGGCAGCCAAGCATGGTATCAAGACCGTGTTGGTAAACCCTTCGTTGAAGCCATCGGCCAATTATAAGAAGTACAATCTCCCCAAGGAGCATTATGCTGCATACAAGAAGCTAGAGGATGCGTCGGTTGGTCATGCACGTCACCATGTAGTAGTCTTCCATGGTACCGAGGACACGGTTGTGCCCAGAGAACATATCCATACTCACTACAAGAATCCTATCGATCTTCACGGTGAAGGTCATCGTGTCGTCAACTTCACTCCGGTAATAAATACCATCAATAAGATGATCGGCAATTTCCCGGAGCACCATTAATGGACACATTCAAAGACTTCATCCTTCAAGAACGGTTCAAGAACCTTCTGCCACAACATGAGGATGAGAAGCATAAGCATGCTGATCACGTGTTCAATATGGTTCAGAAGGCATACCATCACATCGGTGGTATCCATGGATCAGGATTTAAGAATCCTGCCGACATGGTCAAGAACATTCCTATGTGGAAACTCCACAAGGACTCGTCTGGCAAGGTCAGAGGTGTTGCACTGTACAAGGATAAGACAGGCCGGAAGCGCGTAGCTATGGCATCTGACGGTTCTGATGAGGGTAAGGCTGGCCTAGCTAACATCATCAAGGGTGATATCAGCCAGAAAAGGTCACATGCAGAGATCTCCGGTCCATCTTTGTCGTTTCACAAGAAGCAGATTGGCGATCTAAGACCACATGTACTCTCGCGTGCAGCGGCACAGAAGGCGATGCCTGGAGAACGTTTGGGTGTACCTCATCCGGATGATCCTGAGCTGGCATGCCATCCTGAGTTGAAGCATCACTTCTATACCAGGGACATCGGTGGAGAGACACACACCAAACTTATGATCGGCACTCCAGGCAAACGCATAAAATAGTTGTGTACAATATACCCATTGTGATGTAGTATTAATTATAAGCAATGGAGATGATTATGAGAAAAGGTGAACTTCTCGGCAAGGTACTAGTTCTGGCAACCAATGCGCATGCCGGCCAGTTTGATCGTGGTGGCAATCCGTACATCCTTCACCCTATGAAGGTCATGCATTACCTCAAGTCTGATGACGAAGAACTTCAGTGTATCGCCCTGCTCCACGATGTGGTAGAGGATACTAATACTACCTGGAGAGATCTCATTGACATTGGTTGCACCGATCGTATCATCGATGCTGTGAAGGCACTGACTAAGGTGCCAGGTCAAACCTACGAAGAGTACCAGATCGAGGTGCTGCTCAACGCGGATGCCATGAAGGTCAAACTTTGTGATCTCCGACACAACACCGACATCCGTCGTCTCAAGGGTGTGACGCAAAAGGATATCGATCGGATTGCCAAGTACAACCGATTTTATCTCCAACTTCATGCTGCACTAAAATAGTTGTGTACATATTATTCGTTTTAGTGTAGAACGGTATAAATACTAGTTCACTGGACTTGTAGCTCAATTGGGAGAGCACCGGCTTGTCACGCTGGAGGTAGTGGGATCGAAACCCATCAAGTTCGCCATTTCGTGTCGGTGAGGGAAACTGGTAATCCGCGGGCCTCCAAAACCTTGAGAAGTAGGTTCGATTCCTACCACCTTCGCCATGATGTTCTTTCTCATTGTTATAAAAATATATGCGCGTGTAGCTCAGAGGCAGAGCGCTCGACTGATAATCGTGAGGTCGGAGTTTCAAAATCTCCCATGCGCACCAAGATGGGGTTGCTACCTAATAAGCACGCGAGAGGTCACGGTTAGCCTCTCAACTATGGAAGCGTGTCAGAGTGGTTTAATGATACGGTCTTGAAAACCGTCGTACGTGATGAGCGTACCGTGGGTTCGAATCCCACCGCTTCTTCCAGTTTCAAGGACAGGTGGATGAGTGGTTGAAATCACCTCACTGCTAACGAGACGAACCATAAGGTTCCGAGGGTTCGAATCCCTCCCTGTCCTCCAGTTTATGGTGAGTGTAGCTCAGTGGTAGAGCGTCGGCTTGTGGTGCCGAACGTCGCGGGTTCGAACCCCGTCATTCACCCCATTATATGGGGGCTTATCCCAGCGGCAGAGGAATGCGACTTAAAATCGTTTCAGGGTGGGTTCGAATCCCACAGCCCCTACCATTTATTTTTCATCAAGCGCATTTTTTAGTGTACATATTATGCAAACTGTCGTAGTATGAATAATAACGAATGGAGATTGTCATGAACACCTACAACTTGTATATCGCCAACGCCCGCGGCCAGAAGCTCACGGGCTATTATATTTACAAAGCAGAGAGCTTCAATGAAGCTCGGCGTCAGTTCCGCGCTGACAAACCAAACTTTGATTATCTCAACCTCGAGATTCTTGCAGCGCAATAAGGAATTGAACATGATTTACTGGCTTCTAATCTTTTCGTTTGACGTCAATGGTGACTTTGTGTCTAAGCAGGAGCTGCAATTGAGCAGCAAGAGTATGTGTGAGTTGGTAGCTGCGCAGTATCCCGCACACTTGCCGCAAGTTCGAACCGGACCAATCAAGACTCTTTGCGTATCTGACGATCATCACTCTGGTCGTAAGCCGGATGATGGTGTTCCGTTAGACTAAGAAACTATTTTTCATCAAGCGCATTTTGTTGTGTACATATTATCAAAACTATGGTAGTATGAACAATAAGCTAAGGAGATTGTCATGGAAGTTTTTGTTTTGATGGGTTCCGACTACGAAGGCGATATGCTCTTGGGTGTATATGCATCCGAACAAGAAGCGCATGACGCTTATGGTGTATACACTCGCGATCGTGATCGTCCTGAGCGATATGATTCGTATTATGTTGCTCGTCAGGTAGTTGGCGCGTATGCAGATGTTTATATTTAATAATTACATGGACGATTAGCTCAGTCGGTAGAGCGCGGGACTCTTAATCCTTAGGTCGAAGGTTCGAACCCTTCATCGTCCACCATTTCGGACACTTAGCTCAGTCGGTAGAGCATCGGGCTTTTAATCCGTGTGTCTTGGGTTCGAACCCCAAAGTGTCCACCAGTTGGTGTTGCTACCTAATAAGCACGCGTGAGGTCACGGTTAGCCTCTCAACTTTATCAACCAAGAAGGAATTAATTATGAACATCAAGACTTTTATGGCACTTGCAGTTGTAGCTCTTACAGCCGCATGCAGCGAACAGCCGGTTGCAGAAGCACCGACGGCCGCAGACAATACGGTTGTGTCAGAAGCGCCAGAACCTGATACTCTTGGTGAAAACGAGCAGCCACAGTAATAACTTGGGCGAGCGGCGCAGTTGGAGAGGCGCCCCAGACTGTAAATCTGGTCTCGTACGAGTGAGTTGGTTCGAATCCATCCTCGCCCACCAAGTTCATTCCTCGATCGTCTAACGGTAGGACAACAGACTCTGACTCTGTTTGTATTGGTTCGAATCCAGTTCGAGGATCCAAGTTGAAAGATTGTAGTAAGGGTTCGAGCCCGCTACACTAGATGGCCCAGGAGACAAGGTGGGTGCTACAATCTTTCATCAGTTTGTTGCCCCTTCCTTTAACGGTAAGAGACCGGACTTTGAATCCGTCAATTGAGGTTCGAATCCTTGCGGGGCAACCAACTATTTTCCATTGCATCGCATTTTGTTGTGTACAAATTATTCGTTTTAGTGTAGAGTGAATAATAACGAATACGGTTCTTTGAAATTGATATATATAATACCAGTCGGGGAGTGGCGCAGCCTGGTAGCGCATCTGGTTTGGGACCAGAGGGTCGCAGGTTCGAATCCTGTCTCCCCGACCATAGACTTATTAGATGAATGCATTGGACGGTCTTAGCCTGCCGTGCGGACCGGTTACCTTGGCGGGTAGCGAACGATAGTGCGCCAACACTATTTATATCCAATGTGTTCATCTAATAAGTTTATGCTTACTGTTGACGTAATGTGGGAGTGGTACCTACACCCTTTGGGTTGTCCTAGCGCAGGTTCGAGTCCTGTCAGTAAGCACCTATATGCCGGTATAGCTCAGATGGTAGAGCAGTGGTTTTGTAAACCTCAGGTCGCGGGTTCGATTCCTGCTGCCGGCACCAGTTACGCGACCGTTCTCCTGGGTGAGGACTCAGCCTTCCAAGCTGATGGAGAGGGTTCGAATCCCTTCGGTCGCTCCAGAATATAGTGTAGAAGGCATTCTATACCGGCGAACGGTAGTAGCCGAGACGATGCAGCTGGGTTCGAGTCCCAAAACGATAGAGTTCGACTCTCTTTCGTGCAGGTCGCAAAATCGTTTTATGCAAATTATACCAGGGTAGCTCAGCGGTAGAGCGGGAGGCTCATAACCTCAAGGTCGGTGGTTCAAATCCACCCCACTGGTACCAAGTTCGGGGGGATTAGCTCATCTGGGAGAGCGCCTGCTTTGCAAGCAGGAGGTGGTCGGTTCGAGTCCGACATTCTCCACCAAAATTCGACGTCGCTTGCGGGAGCCACTGCGCCGGATCATGGCCGGTTCGACACCGGGACGTCGAATACTTAAATGCTTCTGTAGCTCAGTTGGTAGAGCATCGGTTTGAAGAACCGAGTGTCGGCGGTTCGACCCCGTCCCGAGGCACCATAATATGCGAGTATGGCGAAATTGGTAGACGCACTGGTTTTAGGTACCAGCGGGCAACCGTGGGGGTTCGAGTCCCTCTACTCGCACCAAGTTTAATGCCCGATTAGCTCAGCGGTAGAGCATTATAAATTTATAAATAACTTAGTAATTGAGCTAAGGAGTTTATATGCATAAGTGTGAAACATGTGACAAAGAATTTGATAGTCATCGCAAACTAAATGGGCATAAAAGCGTACATCGTGAAGGTGGAAGGTATTCTGTTTCACGTAGAACTAAAGAATCCATATCGTGTCCAAACTGTAAAACTTTGACATTTAATGCTAAATATTGTAGTAATAAATGTCAACATGAACATGAATGGAAAGAACGGTTTAATCAAATACAATCCGGTGAAGTTCTCGCTGAACAACATATGAAACGTTATTTGTTTGAAACGCGCGGTGAATGTTGTGCGGAGTGTGGTATAGGTTCTGAATGGAATAATAAACCTCTTACTTTGCAGATGGATCATATAGATGGAAATAGTGATAATAATTTACTAGACAATTTACAAATTCTGTGTCCTAATTGCCATACACAGACACATACATGGTGTGGTAGAAATAAGAAGAATACTAAACGCAATAAGTATAATAGAATTTATAGATCACGGGTCCTTAACTCAGTTGGTAGAGTGCATCCTTTACACGGATGAAGTCGGCGGTTCGAACCCGTCAGGACCTACCATATTTCCGGTCGGCGGTTCAATCCCGTCATCGGGTACCAGTTTTGAGGTAAGGAAAGCACGTTAGGGGGACGGATCGGGTCGCAACCGAGTCGCTCTATAGTGACCGACTGATCATCGGTAAAAGGAGAATGGGAGTCGTCAGGGGTTATTCCTGGAGGGCGGCGGATACCTCACCTGCCTCAATTTGATTATACTCTCGTAGCTCAACTGGATAGAGCGCTCGCCTACGAAGCGAAAGGTTACAGGCTCGAATCCTGTCGGGGGCACCATATATAAAGGAACTTATTATGAATCTTAAAACTCAAACTCACATTAATGAATTCGTCTCAGACGAGGACAACGGTCCTGGTGAATCATCAATTGGTGTCAATATATACATCGAAGCTCAAGGCGCAATGCCTACCGAAAAACAAAAGATTCGTGATATCTTGGATCGGTTCTATAAACAAATTCGTACAGAGCTAAAAGCTGTTGTATAATAATTGATATATAGTATATACTAAGAATATAAGAGTTATTTCCTCGTAGCTCAGTGGTAGAGCAGACGACTGTTAATCGTCCGGTCATTCGTTCGAATCGAATCGAGGAAGCCAATAGCGTGCGGTGCACGGGTCCTTAGCAAGACGTTAAACTGCTAGATAATCTCTGGAAGGGGCGCCGATGCATCGGGTCATGTTCCAAGGCGCAACATGTCGGGACTTATTCTCTCGCACGCTGAACCAGAAATATCTCGTGTGGTATCCTACCATCACACGGTCTTATAAGGGGTAGGATATGAATCTAGTTGTCCGTCGGCTAGAGACGAGATTAATGTGGAGACTCTTATGGGTAAAGCATAGGGCGGACCGTTTTCAGAGATCTGGGTCGACGGACCTGGTAAGAAGTGTGACTGAACTATCCTCTGTCGATGGGGATAAGGTAGACTCGGTGGGCGGTCCCCTCCCTAACCAGGAACGAGTCGTGGGTTGAGAATTACATAGTAATTGACTGGACCTTGGAGGTATAACTGAATCCTCCCACTTCGCTTATTCAAGAGGATTATATCATGTGGCGCATTTGGGCTAAAGCCTTAGGTGAGAAGGCAACTCCTTGTGATCGCGAGTCGGATAGAGTCGCATGGATCCGGACGTTGTTCATTGCACAGGCTGTTATAGCAAATGTGTTTCTTGTTGCAAATGCAATTCATCATTGGTAGGAGATTTTATCATGGCTAAAAAGCAACTAATCGCTGGAACAGTCGGCATTGCTGTGGTAGGTATCCTATCATACCTTGGGTACCGGATGTTCAAGGAAATTAACGATCTAGACATGATAGATTTCATGGGAGAGAACGTTGATGATGTATACCACTATCGTACACCAAAAAGTGGCCATAGAGGCTAACATATCGAGCGTTGAAAAAAAATGCGGCTGGGTTGATCCTGGCCGCATTTTAGTATGTACATATTATCAAAACTGTCGTAGTATGAATAATAACGAATGGAGATTGACATGATCAAGGTTTACCAAATCCAGCTTACCGATGCAGAATTTTGGATGATCGACAGCGGCGAAACCAGTCCGAAGATCAAGGCATACTTTGATCGTTCGTTCGCCTCGATGTTCAAGGCTGAGAACTTTCAGTACTATACCCACGTTGCTAACGTCTCCACCGACGATATGGAATATGCATTCAAGCTGATGAACCTCTGGGAACGACCTGAGTTAATTTATAAGTTCGAGCGTTGCTCTTCGATGTCGGTTGGTGATATCGTTGAGATGGATAATGGCGAACGCTATCGTTGCGCTTCGTTTGGCTTTGAGGAGATTTGATGCATAAATAACTGTATGGGTTACGATACTATATTCAAACTTATTGGTGATGTCGGATTCCCCATCGCAGCAGCATTGCTCGGTGGGGTTTTCGTTTATTTTGTCATCAATTACATTCTCGAGAGCGTCGTTAAGGCAATCAAGGGAATGCAGGGTATTATTATGGGACTTGACAACAGAGTCAAGACAATGAACCATGATATAATCCGGGTGGATGCAGTTGTAAGTTCAGCTTTAGGTCTTAAACCAGACCTAGACCGAATCGCACGAGCAGACGGGAAGAACGATGCTCGGAGGGACTGATGGATTTGCAGTTAATTACGGGGTTCGTAAAGCTTTACGGATTCCCTATCGTTGCCGCTGTCGGCATGGGCTACTTCGTGTGGTTCATCTATAAATTTGTCACCGATAGACTGATGCCACTGATAGGCGAAACCAATGTTATTCTGATTGCATTGATCGATCGTATCCGCATGTTGGACAACGATCTCATTCGGTTGAACCAGAAGGTTATTGTCGTGTTGCAGATCAAGGAGGATCACAGTGATTATAAGTCTAAAGATTGAAATTCTCAAGGTTTTCAAACTCGATTTCGAGATGGGTGGTTTTGATAAGATTCTGAAGAAGAAGGAATCTACGGCCGATACCGACGGACCGAAGGCAAAATAGTTTCCATCACCGCAAATTAGTTGTGTACAATAATCCCAAAGCATGATAGGGTTAACCTATGATGATGAAGGATGACAACGTGGAAATCAGTATCACCGGTATGGTCGTCTATCTTAACGAAAATGTCATTCTTGATGCTGCCGCCATGTTCTTCTCTTAGCCGCTCATGGATCCTAGGATGGTTCGCAACCTCAAGATCAACATCGAGGTCCGCAAAGGCATTGACATCGACGGTGAGTGCGTCAATGAGGACGGTATTCGCAACCCACGATGGTTCACCATCGGCCTCAAGTATCAAGACATCAACGAGATGATCAAGACTCTCGGTCACGAGATGGTGCATGTCAAGCAGCATGCCAAGAACGAACTTCAGACAGGTATTTTCGTTGCCTCACGTGGTGGCCACAATATGCACAACCGCTGGCAGGGTACGATCTGGAAGCCGAAGGCTAAGGAAGATGCCTACTTCGATTCTCCTTGGGAGATCGAGGCGTATGGCCGTGAAGTCGGCCTCTTCTATAAGTGGAATGCTTACAACGTCTAATGTGAAAGGTTATATTATGAATCACCCTCATCAACGTGAACCGTTTGATGGCATGCCTAAAGTGGGTTGTCTTGGTTTTGTAATTTTCTTTGCCCTACTGTTTTTTTTGTTATGGAGATTTTAAAATGAGTCAACGTGTCGGTATCACAGCAAGTTGCTTTGATTTATTACATGCTGGTCACGTTCTGATGCTGCAGGAAGCTAAGCAGCAGTGTGATCGATTGACGGTTGCATTACAATTTGACCCAACGGTAGATCGACCTGAGAAGAATAAGCCAATTCAGTCGATCTTCGAACGCTGGGTACAGCTTGAAGGTTGCAAATACGTAGATAATATCATCCCATATACGACAGAACATGACCTGCTCAATATCCTAAAGTCATATCCTTGGGACGTTCGTTTCGTAGGCGATGAATATTACAATAAGGATTTCACCGGAAGCGATCTTTTCATTGAAACCATCTATAACTCTCGTGCACACGATTTTAGTTCAACCGATCTTCGCGAACGTATCAAGAAAGCTAAGTAACTCGTATAAATACTACCGGTCACGCCTAATGGGTGGCCAAATCTAAACTCGCTTAATAGGAGCATATATGAAAAGTGTAATTCTCGGTCTCGTGGCCGCAACTCTCATGACAACGCCAGCAGCAGCTACCTCGTGGAAGGTAGATCTCTTCGACCGTCTCGATGCTGACAGCAATGCAACCCTCACACTTGAAGAACTTCGTCTTGCCGAGTGCAAGACCGATACTAAGATGTTCAAGTATGCAGACAAGAATCATGACCTGGTTCTGACTCCATCTGAGTATTTCACAAACCGTGATCTGCTTGGTCGCTGCAAGTAGGGAGAATGAATATGTTTGATACAAAGCCTTTCGACCGTTTCTTTGTAGGATTTGATCCTATCATGAAGAGGTTCGCCGAAGCAACCGAGCAGTCACTAAAGATTGCTCAAAACTATCCTCCGTACAACATCAAGAAGATTGATGAGAACAAGTACGTTATCGAAATGGCTGTGGCTGGTTTTGGTAAGCAGGATCTTGAGATCGAACTGGTTGATGACAAGCTCATCATCAAGGGCAGCAATGTCCACCAGGGTGAGCCTGCTCAGCAGGATTCGGATGGCGAATGGACCTGGCCAGCTATGCTATATCAGGGCCTTGCAATGCGTCCATTCACGCGTACGTTCAATCTCGCTGATAACGTAGAGATCTGCGGCGCCTCGCTGCTCAATGGCATTCTCAAGATTGCTCTGGAATCAATTATCCCAGAACATAAGAAGCCAAAGAAGATCAAAATTGATGAGGCAGAAGATACTGCGTCTACGCCTTCGACTGCTGAATTTTTAGCAGAACGCAAGGACAAGTAACTAAAAAGAAGGGGGAGCCGAAACTCCCCCTTCAACTTATCCCCAAGCAAAGAATTGTTTGGTCTTCTTAAGTCGATCATCTAAGCCGTGCGTTCCACCATTCACGCGTTTTGTAATCTGTGTGATGACAACGTCGGTAACTCCTTTGTCTGCAATCGCAAACAAATTATTCTTTTTAAAGAACCAGAGGGCCGACTCAAATGCCAATTCACCAAGAAGCAAATCAGGATTTGTTAAAACGTCAGGCCGTTGAACTGAGGCGGCAAAAGCTGTATAGTTGTCTTTCCCGGTCAGTTGGATCGGGCCTCGACCACGAAACTTCCAGCCATCTCCAGAGGCTTCTGCCCCGTTCCCCATCCGATTAGCATATACCTTATTGGCAATCTTCTCAGGCTTACGAGCATATGGCTGTGCTACAGCAACACTTGTAAAGTACTTCTTGAAGATTGTCGATAGGCCTTCAGCTGAGTAGTTGAGGTTCTCCGAGAATACCTTGAAGTTGCCGGACTCGTGTGCACACTGACCGAAGAAATGTGCCGCCTGGCCATTGGTTAGTTTGAAGTAGTCTCTAGCCGCCTTATAAGTACCAGGTCCCCACTTACCGTCAGCAGACACACCACACTTAGTTTGGAGAGAAGCCAATGGACCAAGACCAGATGGAGTTGCCTTTTGAGCTGTCTGCACAACAGTTACTTGACCAGTTGTTGCAGGAGACGCTGCGCCAGTTCGACCTGGAAGCGTCGAGGGATCAAAATCCTTCACCTGAGTGTACGTAGTACCACCGGCCTTAGACTTACTGGCAATCATACGCATTTTGCGGTTTCCGCCGGCCTTCTTAATCGAGGCATGGACCCAACCAGAATTCTTATCACCACTCGTATAGAACTCTAAGATTACCTGGTCAAACTCTAGGTTATCGGCAACCCAGTCAGCAACCTTCTTATTGTCAACACCCTTGACTTCGAAGTCAATTGCCTGTCCATTGACATGCTGTGATGTCTTTGACCCACCAACCGCCTTGTTGACTAGTGGTGCACGGTACGAAGAGTTGATTGTTACTGCACCAAAGTGTGCACGAACTGGTTCCAGAATCTTTTCACAACAATATCTCATGTTCTCGACGTGTTCTGGTGTAGGTGTGTTGCTAAGACCTAGTCTCTTAGCTGTAGGAGAAACAATCATTTCTTCTAGAGAAAAATTATCAGTCAACTTCATCTTTTATTCCTTTATGTATGTACATATATTCATACCTGTGCTATACTTAATATTGGTCAAGGAGACATCATGAATTTTTACACCAATATCACACGGCACAAGGGTAATATTCTGGTCCGTGGAATCAAGGACGGTACGCCGTACAAGTTTTCCACCAAGTATAAGCCGTATCTATTTATTCCTTCTAATAAATCTACCGACTATACCAACCTGAAGGGTGAGTATGTCGGGCGCGTAGACTTTGACTCTATGTATGAGGCGCGTGAGTTCCTGAACCAGTACGATAATGTGAGTGGCATGAAGATCTATGGTCTCAGCGACTTTGCATACCTGTACATATATGATAACTATCGAGGGCAGATCAACTATGATCCGGCCCAGGTTTCTGTTTGTTCTATCGATATTGAGACGGCCATTGATGGTGGTTTCCCTGATATCTCTATAGCTCAGAATGAGATTACAGCTATTACCATCGGCCGCAATGGTAACAAGATTTCCTTTGGTTGCGGTGAATATAAGGAGCACAAATCTAATGTCACATACTTCAAATGCAAAGACGAGTCTGCACTCCTGGAGTCTTTCCTCGGTGTCTGGTCAGGACCAGAGTTTAATCCTGACGTTGTCACCGGCTGGAACATCGAGTTCTTCGACATCCCGTACATTATCAACCGTATCAAGCGTGTTCTCGGCGATGATGCAGCCAATCGTCTTAGCCCTTGGGGAATCCTCAGGGACTATAAAGTCGAGATCCGCGGCCGCACCAATGTAGCATACACACCAGTAGGTATTGCTGTCCTCGACTACATGCAACTTTATAAGAAGTTCACATACGTTACTCGTGAGTCGTACAAGCTCGATCATATCGGTTCCGTTGAACTTGATATGCCCAAGCTTGACTACTCCGAGTACGAAGGTCTCGATGACCTTCGGTTGAAGAACTTTCAAAAGTACATGGAGTACAACATCCACGACGTTGAGATTGTGGAGAAGCTAGAGGACAAACTGAAGTTGATCGAACTGGTCTATGCCATGGCATACGATGCTAAGATCAACTACAATGACTGTCTGGCATCCGTGAAGCAGTGGGATGTTATCACCCACAACTATCTCATGGATCGTAAAATTGTTGTCAACCCATTCGGTAAGACAAATGATTCTATACTTGTCGGCGGCCATGTCAAGGAGCCAAAGACTGGTTTGAGTAAGTGGGTTGTGTCGTTCGATCTTAATTCCCTTTATCCCCACCTTATTATGCAGTACAATATCTCTCCGGAGACGTTTGTTACTCGTTTGAACGATAAGGTGACGGTCGACGACCTACTTGTTGGCGGCGCAGAGAAGTTCGGTGACTATCTTGATAAGACGAACTGTGCTCTCGCCGCCAACCTTTGTTTGTATTCAAAGGACAAGCGTGGGTTCCTTCCATCTCTTATGGAACGTATGTACAACGATCGTGTCCGTTACAAGAAGGAGATGATCGAGGTTAAGAAGGAGTATGAGAAGACTAAGAACAAAGATCTACTCAAGGAGATTGCACGTCTTGATAACATGCAGATGGCCAAGAAGATCCAGTTGAACTCAGCTTACGGTGCACTTGGTAACAAGTACTTCCGCTGGTTTGATATCAACCATGCCGAGGCCATCACCATGTCCGGCCAGTTGTCCATCCGTTGGATTGAGAAGAAGATGAATGAGTACCTCAACCGTCTCTTCAAGACCGAGAACATGGACTATGTGATCGCATCTGACACCGACTCAATCTACATTACACTAGACTATCTTGTCCATATGATGTATCCTAACGGTGCACCTGATGTAGAACTTGTGAAGTTCATCGATGAGGCATGTAAGCAGAAGATCGAGCCGTTCATCGATCGTGCCTATCAGGAACTTGCCGACAACATGCATGCCTATGCACAGAAGATGCAGATGAAGCGTGAGAACATCGCCAACAAGGGTATCTGGAAGGCAAAGAAGATGTACATCCTCAATGTCTGGAACTCTGAGGGTGTGCAGTACGACAAACCGAAGCTGAAGATGATGGGCATCGAGGCGGTTCGTTCATCGACTCCTCCATCTTGCCGTGATGCCATTAAGAAGTCCCTTGAGATCATCATGAACGAAAGTGAACAGGTACTGCACAAGTATGTTGCTGACTTCCGCAACCTGTTCAATACGCTTCCTTTCGAGGAGATTGCATTCACCAGTTCGGTAAAGGACATGGACAAGTACTTCATTGCTGGCCAGTTCCAGTCTGGGTGTCCAATCCACGTCCGTGGTGCAGTGGTCTACAATAAAATTATCAAGGACCTCAAGCTTCAGAATAAATATGAAACCATTGGTTCAGGTGAAAAGATCAAGTACGCCTACCTTAAGAAGCCAAATCCGTCCAAGGAGCATGTCATCTCTTGCCCATCGACACTTCCTAAGGAGTTCGGCATCGGTCCGTTCATCGACCGTGAACTGCAATTTGACAAGGCGTACATCAAGCCTATTGAGTCAATCATCAACACTATCGGCTGGCACGTAGAGAAACGTGCAACATTGGAGGACTGGTTTTCATGAGTGATATTACAGAACTAGATGACTTTGACTTTGGATTTACCACCTCCTCTGAGGAGGAGATCAAACAAGAAGGTAATGATAAGACAACGGCAATGTACAATGCAATTATGCCACTTCTTACTAATTTGAAGAAGGATGCAGACAAGAATCCTATCATCAATTGGCCAGATCGTGGCAAGAAGATTGACATGTTTATTGCAAAACTAAATAAGATTCTTGCATCTTAGAGGTGTACAATAATAATACTTCGTGTTATACTGAGAATATAAGGAGAACATATGTCGGATCTACTAAATAAACTTCGCAAGAATACAACTATCAAGGACTCAGATATCCTAGCGGACTCTAAGTTCTTCAATGCCAAGGATATGGTTGCAACTACGGTTCCTGCCATCAACATTGCTCTGAGTGGTAAGATCAATGGCGGTTTTGTGCCAGGTCTCACTATCTGGGCAGGTCCATCGAAGCACTTCAAGACCTCGTTCAGTCTGCTCATGGCCAAGGCATACATGGACAAGTATGCAGATGCAGTCATGCTCTTCTATGACTCTGAGTTCGGTACTCCACAGTCATACTTCGACTCGTTCGGTATCGATACCTCTCGTGTCCTTCACACGCCTATCACCGACGTTGAACAGCTTAAGTTTGACATCATGCATCAGTTTGAGGAGATCAAGCGTGGTGATCATGTCATCATCGTGATCGATTCGGTTGGCAACCTTGCATCTAAGAAGGAAGTCGAGGATGCTCTGAAGCAGAACTCTGCTGCCGACATGACTCGTGCCAAGCAACTCAAGTCTCTGTTCCGCATGGTCACCCCACACCTCAACCTCAAGGACATTCCTTTGGTCGTGGTCAACCACACCTACCAGACTCAGGAGATGTACTCTAAGGCGGTCGTGAGCGGTGGTACGGGCATCTACTACTCGGCTGACAACATCTTCATCATCGGCCGTCAGCAGGAGAAGGACGGCAAGGAAGTTACCGGATACAACTTCATCATCAACGTCGAGAAGAGCCGGTTCGTCAAGGAGAAGTCCAAGATTCCTATCGAGGTATCATGGGACAAGGGTATCAGTAAGTGGTCTGGTCTTATGGACATGGCTATCGAGTCTGGTCACGTGATCAAGCCAAAGGTTGGCTGGTTCCAGAAGGTTGATATGGAAACCGGTGAGATTGATGCTAAGAACTATCGTATGGCCGATACATATGCGTTCGGCTTCTGGCATCCTATCCTGCTGTGCCCAAAGTTCAATGAGTTCATTGAGAAAAAATATGCTGTAGCTGCTGGTTCTATCATGCAGAGTGAAGATACTATTGAAGATCTGGAACTGGAGGAAGACGACTGATGAAAATCGAAAACGTTATCTTTGGAAATCTTGTAAACAATGAGGAGTATGCTCGCAAAGTAATTCCATTCTTGAAGTCTGACTATTTCACTGATAACGTTGATCGTACCATCTTCGAACTCGTCGAGTCATATGTTGCCAAGTACAGTACCTTCCCCTCTAAGGAGGCGTTGAGTATTGATCTTGGCAACAAGACTGGACTAACCGATGACCAGTTCAAGAGTGCCGAAGGCATTATCTCTGAACTGGCCAAGAGTGATGATCGTGATGTGGCATGGTTGATTGACTCCACTGAGAAGTTCTGTAAGGACAAGGCTCTTTATAATGCTCTCATGGAGTCGATCAAGCTAGTTGATGACAATCGCAGCAAGGATGGCATCTCAGTTGGTTCTATTCCTCAGATCCTTACAGATGCACTGGCTGTGTCATTCGATCAGAGTATCGGCCATGACTTTCTAGATGACTCTGATGATCGATACGAGTTCTACCATCGTACCGAGGTGAAGATCCCGTTCGATCTGGACTTCTTCAACAAGATCACGAAGGGTGGCCTTCCGCGTAAGACTCTGAACATTGCTCTTGCCGGTACTGGTGTAGGTAAATCTCTGTTCATGTGTCACTGCGCTGCTGGCAACCTTATGGCTGGTCTCAACGTCCTATACATCACCATGGAAATGGCTGAGGAGAAGATTGCTGAACGTATTGATACCAACCTCCTTGGTATGACCACAGACGATCTCCGTGAGCTTACTAAGCCATCGTATGACAAACACATGAGTCGTGTCAAACAACGCGCCAAAGGCAAGCTGATCGTCAAGGAGTATCCTACTGCATGTGCAGGTTCGGCTAACTTCCGTCACCTCATCAATGAGTTGAAGATCAAGAAGAACTTTGTACCTGACATGATCTACATCGACTACCTGAACATCTGCACCTCGTCACGTATCAAGGCAGGTTCGAACGTCAACTCGTATACGATGATCAAGGCGATCGCTGAGGAGCTTCGTGGTTTGGCTGTAGAGTGTAACGTTCCTATCATGTCGGCTACTCAGACAACTCGTACGGGCTTCTCATCATCCGATGTTGGTCTAGAGGATACCTCTGAGTCGTTCGGTCTGCCAGCTACGGCTGACTTCATGTTTGCACTTATCTCGAGTGACGAACTGAAACAACTCGGCCAGATCATGGTCAAGCAGCTGAAGAACCGTTACGGCGATCCTGAGATGCACAAACGGTTCGTTATCGGTGTTGACTACTCTAAGATGAAGTTGTACAACACTGAGGAGTCTGCACAGACCGATCTTATGGATGATACACCTATCTTCGATAAGTCAACGACCGGCCAGCGGTATGAGAACGACTACAAGCCTGCAACCAAGTTTGATAAGATAAAATTTGCAGGATTCAAGTAGATGGATTGGGAGAAGATATCTGTCAAACCCGAGCCACAGTGGTCGGTCATAAAACAGCCGGTATACAAGTGGAGATGTCAACTCCATCCTGGTACCTACTGGATGGTCGAGGATCACCGGGTTCCTAATCGGTTTCATCGTAAGATGCAAGAGCTTTGTTTTGGTATTGTATGGGAGAAGATCAATGGTTAACTACAAAATCGTAAATGAACATATGGTAATGGCAGACACTCCTGTCGGCTACGTTGAGATCGGTGGTGATATCGTCGAGACCAAGACAAACCAGATTATCAAATGTGGTTTGGGGATGAAGGAAGCCAAGGAACTGGTTCGGCATCTCAACTTTGGTGGTGGATTCGATGGTGAAACCCCAACATTTTTTTTAGTTAATACTGCAAAAATACTAACTTCCAGTTATTAACTTGTATAAATAACTGTACACTATGTGGTGCGTGGATATACAGTTTCAACTGTGTAAGTAGGCAAGAGTCTTAATTGACGACTGGAATAGACGGGATTACAGGTGGGGTTCCTCCTGTCACACGCATTTGGGGATGACTTTCGGGTCATCCCCTTTTTTATCGATCAAATCCACTTTGTTCCATGTTTAGAACTGTATTTGGTCCCACGCTCGTACGCGGCAAAATCTTCATATCGCAGGTCTCCAGGTTCGGCTCTAGAGCCGATACTATACTCTCCAATATGATTTACCATATTGGTGCCGTTAGAATTCTTTAGTTTGCACGTCTTCATTCCTAATTTCTGTAAAGACTTTGCAACCACATATTCACTTAAGTTCTTTTCGCCTATGTTTTTTGCATGTGGAATATCTGTCATAGATCTAGAAAAAACACTAGATAAACTCCAAAAATATGCATCAGAAAGTTCTGCTCTATATTTCTCAAGTATAACATCGGTTTCTAAAGCTTTGGTTTCTTCTTCGAAGTCATACCATTTTTGTCTAGACAAACATATTTGAGAGAACGTATTGTTGTCTTTTAAAATTTGGATCATATCTGTCATTTTAACAGGTTGGTTCAATACAACATCATCCTCTGACAAGTACACATAGTCATAGTCACTCTGTCTTAAAAGTTCAAATGTGCTATTCCACATATACGGTAGTCCCATATTCTGTTGTCGTAGAATTATATTAGTATAGCCAAATTGACTAACCAATTCATACATAGTGTTGTCATGCCTCTTCTTAGGCATATCATCAATAAAGATACCTTCAACGTTGCATCCGCTAAAGTCTAACATATCTCTTTGTGACTTTAGTGTAGGAATCAGATACTCAAGGCGATTAGTTGACCATATAATCTTACAGACCTTCATGAAAATCTCTCAGTATTAAAGAAGAACGTCTGGAAAAGGCGGCCATCGTATAAGTCTTTGCCGAAGTAATCGAGGCTGGCATGGAATAGGTCACCTCTGTAGATGACTAACCTGTTGTACTTGTTGCCTACTACGTCGATCTTATCCCATTTGGTATAGTCATAAGACTCGTGTTCGTTTGAAGCAGATCTGTACTCTCCAGTTTCCTTATGTCTGAAGATACCTGTCCCTGCCGTGTGCGGCGCATCAGGACACAGGTAACATACACCGGCCCACATACTTGTGTTGTCCACGTGGATCCATGTTCTGTCCATGGCTGTAGTATATTGAAAGGCTCCGTTATAACCAGACTGTTCATACCAGTCAGTTACGGGTCCTGCAAAACTCATCCAGCGTTGGATAGCTACTTTGACATCGTCTGTTAGGAAAGATTTTGTTCTTTTGCCCGGGAAGTTTCCAGCAACATCAAAATCTTGGGTCAGCGCAAATGCCCTTACGGCATCCGGGTTGATATAAAAATTATCAATGATCATCAGGTCCAGGTTCATAATATCTCACAGTTTCATGTTTTGGGGTTCTATCGATATTTATACCCTAGATAGGTACCCTCAGAAAAAGATGTACAATATATCGAAATGGGTGTACCTTGGTAAGATTAGCCAAGGAGAAAAAACATGTACACCCTTCATTATTTCGATATCAATAACAACAATATCTCCACTATCTCACCACAATTCCCCGACATTCAAACCCTGGTCAACTATATCAACCAACACCCCGATATCGACGGCTGCGTTTTTTATCAAAACGATTATAACCACCGCGACGAACTCGTCGCCCCCTGGATTTCCAATATCGTCCTTAATCAAAAACCGCGCCGGAAATTCGTCAACCATATGACTCAATACATCAAATCGATCCCCGATCAAATTCATTGGAAACCAAAATACCCTAAAAACTAATTTCATTCTTTTGAAAATAGTTGTGTACATATTTTGAAACCTGTGCTAATATGAATAATAAGCTAAGGAGATTGTCATGACCAAGTTCACCAAGGAAACTCTCAGCTACCATGGCGGCTACCTCCACTATCAGCCGCATGCTGATAACTACTACGAAGGTCGCAAGTTCGTTGCTCGGTTCAAGCATCGTGGTCCGGTCACCAAAGCGAAGTTCGTCAAGGCCCTGATCAAGCACTACACGGTCGAAGAGTACTTTGCACGCCTCGGTGGTTCTGCAAATGCTCAGGGTGAAGCTCCTCTGCAGATCCTCATGAATGACGGTATCCTGGTGTTTCATGCTGATGAGAAGTTTGGCGGTTACTTCGTTCTGGACGGAAAGGTTATCTAATGCAACAGATTGCATACGCAGTCGTCGGTGACGGCAAGTTCGGATTCAAGATCTTCGGTCAGACCTTCGAGACAGAAGGCAACACCGAGTACTGGGAGAATCGTGGATACCAGACTATTCCTGTCTACGTCGAGATGACCGACGAACTCAAAGAATTTTACTCCTACTCAAAATAGTTGTGTACATATTATCAAAAGTATGCTAATATGAATAATAAGCTAAGGAGATTGAAAATGTTTAATGTTCGAATGAATAAGTTTGGTAACAAAGCTAACGGTAACTTCTCTATGACGTTCGCGAATGGCTACAGTGTCTCTGTGGCTATGGGTGAAGGCACTTATAGCGATGGTAATTCGGAAGACGGTTTTACCTCTGTTGAAGTCGCTGCATGGGATGCTGATGGCAACTGGAGGAGATGGTGGTATGGCGATACGGTTGTCGGTTGGCAGTCACCTGAAAAGGTTCTGGCTATAATGAATAAAGTGGCAGCAATGTAATTTAATGCGTGCATAGCTAAAATAGTTGTGTACATATTATGAAATATATGGTACATTGGCTTATACGATGGTGAAAGGCACGAATGGTCTTTCGTAAATTGGGTTGGGCTTCGGCTCTGTAAATTCCCTCAGTGAACCGCCTTCCACCATCGTATCTTTGTGGAGATTATTATGAACCAACGTCCAGGCAAGACTCATTCGGCTGCACTCGGTGATAGTCAGAATGTACCCCTTCGCTCTCTGATTGAATATGCCCGTAACGCACGTGTTGCCCTTGCGGAAACTGACCACGATGATGCTTCATACTATTTCGAAATGTTTGAAGACTTCCTCATCAACGATGTGGCAAACGGAACCAAGCCGCTGTCATTCACGTACAAGTCGCTTGGTCTATAAGGAAACATTATGATTATTGAAACACCTTACACGGTTGGTGATATCGTCACGCTCAAGATCCTTGGCGGGGATGAGGTTGTCGGTCGTCTCTTAGATATGGATCGTTCACTCGGTGTGTATACTATCAACAAGCCGCATGCAGTTATGATGGGTCAACAGGGTTTTGGTCTTGCACCGTATGTCTTGACAGTAGGCCCGGACTACAAGATTGAGTTCGCGCAGGCTCACGTCATCTGTGTCGTCAAGACCTTTGATGCTGTTGCCAAGGAATACATCAAGCAAACAAGCGGGATTTTCGTATAATGGAAAACAAGCACGTGAACGTACGGGCAGGTATGGGATGGATCGGTTGGTTCTTCATTCTGTTCTGGAACTTTGGTGACAACAAGATGGATCTGTACGATGCGCTGTACAGCTTCCTGACCTCTGGAGTCGTGCAATGATTATCGAGAACCGTGTAGTATGCCACAAGTGTGGAGAAGATATCTTCTCGAAGAACCGTCATGACTTTGTGACTTGTACATGTGGTGCTATCTCGGTTGATGGTGGCCAGGAGTATCTACGTCGGGTAGGTGCTATCCATAACTTTACTGAACTCAGCTGGGAGCTTCCTGACGAACTGTACAATGCTTGTGCAGCGGCTGTTGAAGATGCTATCAATACCAACCGCAATAAGTTTGGTATCGCCAATGCTGTGATGCGTAAGCTTCGTGAAGCTGGTCGTGTGGTTGCTGAGCACGAGCAGTATATCCTCGCCGAGAACAAGCATCTCGATGAGATCATGGTTGGAGAAGCAGATGGAACTTTTAATCGTTATAGAAAGGTCGTAGAATGCGATACTCTTTAGAACGCGAAGGCGATGGTGCTGGTGATCGTGGCGGCATGAGTGATGCCATCACTCCTATTTGGGACGAAAACCAGAAGATGATCGACACGATCATCGAAAATAACGCCCGCCCAAAGGTAGGAGCGGTTATGAGAGTTGGCTCAATTTATGCTCGTAGCTACGATCATCACGACTGGTGGATGACTACGCCTATCACAGAGATCCTTGAAGAACACACCAGGGAAGATGGTGCAGAGTATGTTCGGTTTAAGACGCGTAACTCGATCTATATATGGAGATGTCAGTGAATCTTGAGACTGAGGCATATGAAGGAGAGTTGCGTAAACTGCGTCAAGTTTACGCAATGGTCAAGCACATCGGCCTTATAGAAAAACTTGGTGGCATCTACTTCATTTGTGGTGAAAGCGGTGCCAAAGACGACAATGACCTTCCCGATAACATCTATATTTGTCCGGCATATGGATGTGATTGGTTTCAAGTATATGAAAAAACGGACAAATCTTTTGGACCTGAATGGTAGGAGAATGAATATGACTAAATTTACTGTAGAACTTGATTATGAAACTATAGACAAGATCGTTACTGAAACATTGCTTGAACAGCGGTCGAGTCTCCTTGAGGACTATCAGAATGGTAACGTTCATGTGTTCGATATGGATCCTGTCAAGGACCGTAAACAGATTGGCGAGGTGATCAAGGCACTGGAGAAGGTCATTGACTGGTACTCTGTACCTGGTACTTATAAGTTTGATGAACTGCCCCGTACCTTCGATGCCTAAGTATCTCGTAGAAACCATTAGCGTATTCCGACTGCGCTATGTCGTAGAGGCAGAGTGTGCGGAACACGCTAAGGATGAAGTTAGCATGAACTTTGATGGCAAATTTCATGAGTTTTCACAACTTCATATTGATGAGATGATTACATCTGCTCGTGAGATTGATACCAAAGAGTATCTGTGTCTATACGATGAGGACAACCCACACTTCAAAGACTGGACTGATGAACAGAAACTTGGATGGGTCAATGTAGTTGATTACAACAAACCGAATCCTGAGCTCAAGGAAATCGATCCTAGCCAACGTGACTGGGAATATGATGGAGGCGGGATCAAGGTCTGGAAAGGCACAAATGATCGTTATGTCAAGCCATAATTATCTTTTCATCTTCATCATTTTGTTGTGTACATTAACTAGCTATTTGATTATAACTAATAAGAGTACCGATGAAGAACGTGATGAAATGTTGAATGGTAAGGATTGGTTTTGAATATCTTCTATCTAGATGAGTCTCCACGTCAGTGTGCACAGTGGATGGTAGACAAGCATGTTGTCAAGATGATTCTTGAGACTGCTCAACTACTATCCACTGCGCATCGTGTGCTTGATGGTACCATGTCAATTGATACCTCATCAGGACGCAAGAAGAAGGTCTATGCGCTTCCTGATGAACGCAATGGCATCCTCTATGCAGCCACACATATCAACCATCCCAGTGCCGTGTGGGCGCGTCAGTCTGTTGAGAACTATAACTGGTTAGTCGATCATATGTTCGCTCTCAGCGACGAGTATACTTATCGCTATGGCAAGTACCATATGACCATGGACAAGATGGGATTAATGATTCAGTCGCCACCCCTCAATCTCGTGGAGTGGGACATGACACCTATGCCATCGTGCATGGATCCACAGTATATCATCTCTGATGATCCTATCGTCAACTATCGTAACTACTATAGGTACGGTAAGTCTTCCATGCATAAGTGGAAGAAACGCGAAGTTCCTGCTTGGATTTGATAAATAGTCCTAAAGAGGACTGTAATGGCAACTACTGGTAAATCAGCGTGGGAAAAGTATTTCAAATATGCCGGAGATGTAGATACACTTGTCAAGAAAGCTGCTGATATCTATGACCTTAGCAATTCCAGCAAAGTCATAGGTAACTTACCACAGGGCCAGAAGGTTACGTTCATCAAGACTAACGACTATGATCCAAAACCCATGGTATCATATCAAGCTGCTGGCAAGATATACAAGGCACGTATCAAGTTTGATATGTTGCAGAAACCAGGTGTTAGAAGTACTACTGATCCTACTAACGTAAAAACAATTGGCAATAAAGTTCTTACCCCTGATGGCCTAGGCCTCGGGGGTCAGACCGTTCACAAAAGAAATTATATCAAGACTGTTGATATGGCTATCGACAAATGCACACTGGTTGCACCACATGTCAAAGAGTTTCTAAAATTATTTGTCAGCAAAAGTGATAAGACAAATACAACATTCCCTAAGGCAACTAAAGATATCTCTGATAAAGATCTTGCTATTATAGCTAAAGACTTTGGTGAGATTGCAGGTGCATGGTGGTTCTTGAACAACTATGACAAGGATATTGTTTCGATTGAGTTTCCTGCCAGAAGCAATGAACCACTTATCGACTATTATGGCGTATACGATAACGGTTTGAAGATTGGTGTATCAGCCAAGGCCGGCGGGGGTGCTGCTCCATCCATCTCATCAGTCTGGAATATGATTGGCAAGAAGACATTCTCTGATACTAATGATAAGAAGGTTCATAAATTCATCGGTGCCATTGTAAACAATTCTGGCACAGAAGGAATCGTACAGGCAGCAAAGGCGATGAGTCCTAGATTGTATAATATGGTCGGTGACATCATTGATAAGACAACATATACTGCCGATGATATTGAAAGTTGGATGAAACAACTTGCCGATCCAAAGACTGCACACGATACCTTAACGAATGTGTTTTATGATAAGATAGGCAAGTCAGCAAAGTTGACTACATTTGAAGAGATCTGGAGAATATCATCTAAGAAGAGAAATGGCACAATCCTATCGCCTATGGCATATGCGCTTATCGATGAGGTCAATTCAAACAAGAAAAATACCGACTTTTTAACAGACATTGTTCGAACTAACAATATCGAACAATTATACGTACACCTGACAAAGACGAATCTGAAGTATGAGTTGCGTGGGTTCAAGGACAGTAACTTTGTCTTCGAGTACCACTCAAACGCTGCCAACCCAGGCGGAAACAAAATTGGCTTCAAACTAAAAAAGTAGTGTACATTATTTCTAAAACGGTGTAGGATGAACCATGATAAAGAAACGATTCAGAGAGTTCATTGGTGCAGGTACCTTAACGATATTCGATATCGATGAGACCTTGTTCCATACAAAGGCCAAGGTTGCTGTCATGAAGGATGGCAAGGTTGTCCGTATGCTAGATAACCAGGAGTTCAATACCTACAAGCGGCAGGATGGTGAAACGTACGACTATGGCGAGTTTGCCAACGCTGAGGTGTTTCGTAAGACATCGACTCCGATTGCTCGCATGGTTGCCAAGGCTAAGATCATATTTGCCAACTCTAAGAAGAATCCACACAGTCGCGTGATCATCTGCACCGCTCGTGCCGATTTTGATAACAAGGATATCTTCCTACAGACGTTCCGTGACCATGGTCTTCCTATCGACCAGATCCATGTCGAACGGGCTGGCAACCTCAAGATCGACTCATCGGCTGAGGCCAAGAAGATCATCTTTCGGAAATATATAAATACTAAAAACTACGTAAAGCTTAGGTTGTTTGACGATGCTCCTAGCAATCTTCATGCATTCCTTTCATTGAAGAATGAATATCCTGATATTACGTTTGAGGCGTATTTTGTAAATTCTGATGGATCGGTAAAAACAGTACGATGAAAACATTTAAACATTTTGTCTCTGAACAGCATGTAGACCACAAGGGCAATCCTATTACTATGCAAGACATCCGTCTTATAGCTGGTGAAGGAAAACTTTTAAAAAGGACTATTAAACAAGCTATTGATGTAATTAAAAAGCATCGCATGAAGAGAAACCCATAATGACCACATTTAAAGATTTCCTAGCAGAAGAAGCCAGTGAAGAGAAGCTTAAGCATCTCGAACACGCCGAAGACCACGTGATTCATGGTGGTTCGGCTGGTTTCTCACATGCTTACCATAACCTGAAGGATGTGCATGACCGCCTAACCGGCAAGGAGAATGCAACCAAGGTGACCATGAAGTATGATGGTTCGCCTTCGGTTATCTTTGGTACTAATCCTGAGAATGGTAAGTTCTTCGTTGCTACTAAGTCTGCATTCAACAAGAATCCCAAGATCAACTACACGCCTGAAGATATTGAGAAGAACCATGGACACGCTCCTGGTCTTGTAGAGAAGCTGAAGGCTGCACTGGAACACCTGCCTAAGACGACTCCTAAGAAGGGTGTCTACCAAGGTGACATCATGCATACTAAGGGTGATGTTCAGGTCCATGGTAGCAAGGTAAAGTTCACGCCAAATACGATCACATATGGTGCAGATAAGAACTCTCCTCATGGCCAAGCAGCGCTGAACTCCGAGATTGGTGTCGCTGTCCACACTGCCTACAAGGGTAAAACCATGGAGGACATGAAGGCACAGTATGCACCTGAATTAAAATCATTTAAAAAGCACAAAGATGTCCATCTGATCTCTACTGAACACCCTCTTGATAAGATGGATTATGATCCAAAGGATCAGCAAAAGTTCGCTAAGCATATGAAAGCTGCAGCAACATTGCATAAGGCGACCAAGGAAGATGCATTTGGTGCAGTTGGTCAACATCAACTTCCATTGAAGACGTACATCAATAGCACGATTCGCAATGGCACCAATCCTAGTATCAGTGGTTATAACCAACATTTGGCTGCATCTCATCAAAAGAAGATTGATACCGTAAAGTCTGATAAGGCTAAGGCGCAAAAGACTGCGTTGGCCCAAGCAGACTTAGATCACGTACAAAAGAATCGCCAAGGTTTCAATCGTATTCTTCAGATGCACCGTCATCTTCAGAAGGCCAAGAATGTATTAACCAATACGCTGTCATCTAATTCTGAATTTGAACACACAATTAATGGTAAGAAAACAAAGCCAGAGGGATTTGTTGCAGTAAGACACAATCGTCCTACTAAGTTTGTTGATCGTCGCGAGTTCTCGGCTGCGAACTTCAATAAGGATAAATCACTATGAAGTCAATCCATATAACCCAAGGCAGATTCAATCCTGTGCATGCTGGTCATGCCATGGTTGTCAAGCATGTGATGGATGCCGCCAAGAAGGAAGGTGCCGATCATAAGATCCTGACTACCGGTACACATGATGCCAAGAAGAATCCACTGACTCCTGAACAGAAGGTCAAGCATCTTAAACGTGCCGTGCCTGGTTCTCATGTAGAGGCTATGGGCAAGGATGCACCTACACTACTACATCACATGTCTAAACTACATAAAGCTGGGTATACTCATGTAACGATGCATGTTGGATCTGATCGTGTCAAAGATTTCCACGATCTATTGCATAGATACAATGGTGCAGAAGGTAAGCACGGTCACTACAACTTCAATAGCATCAAGGTCAAGTCTGTAGGTGGTGAACGTAAGGAAGGTGGTGGCGGTATTGAGTCTGCTTCGGGTACTACAATGCGTAAGCATGCTACTGCCGGTGATAAAGAATCTTTCCACAAGATGGCACCATCAGGTATGAGCAAAGCACACAAGGATGAGTTATACCATGATGTTCGTAAAGGCATGGGTACAAACGAATCCTTTATCGTAAGATTTAAGAACTGGATTGGTTAATGGCTCAATTTAATACTGGGAATAATGCATTTCAAGCACAGGCTAAGACACTATTCGAAGTCAACATGATTGCGAATGGCAATAATGGTCTTGTTGTATCAAGCACAAATCCATTCCCGGTTTCAATTGCTGGTTCTGGTGGTACCAATGTTGTAACTGCCGATTTGGGTGCAGCTGCAAGAAGTGCATTTGGTGAACTTCTTACAGTAACTCCAACTCCTATCGTACAGTTGGATGCCTTGTACGGCATCGATCCTTTAGATATGACGACATATGCCAGCGGCACCGGTGCAAGTGCAAATACTGACAACACAACAGCTGTGTTTAGAGTTCAGAGTGGTACTTCTTCTGCCGGTGGTGCACATATACTTTCTAAAAAATACATGAAATACCGACCCGGCCAAGGATCGCTGTCAAGATTTACTGCCGGGTTTACATTAGGTGTAGCCAACTCAACACAACGAGCAGGCCTTACCGATTCAGAAGTAGCACTGTGTGTTGGATATGATGGTGCTGACTTTGGTGTTGTAAGATCAACCGGAGGTAAAGTTCCTATCTATAAGCTCACAATCAATACAGCACCTACAGGAGCACAGACTGGTGTTGTTACCTTAAATGGTGTAGCGAAAAACGTTACAATAACGGCAGGTACAACTGCCAATTGCGCAGCAGAAATAGCTATTGATGGCGTTGGCGGTTATCCGGGATGGTATACGGAACAGGTTGATAATGTCGTTATTTTTAGAGGTATAAACCCAAGCGTCATGACTGGTGCGTTCAGTTTTACTAGCACAGGAACCGGTACACCTGCAGCTGGAACGTTTGCCACAGTACAAGCTGGTGGTGCGCAAATAGATTATTGGACCAAGCAAGCCGATTTTAATATGGATACACTAGATGGATCTGGTGATGCAAACAATCCATCGGGAATGGATCTAGATACAACAAAACTAAATGTGTTCCAGATAAGCTTTAGATGGCTTGGTGTTGGTGTTATCAACTATGCCATAGAAGATCAGGCAACAGGTGAAATTATCATGTT
>Ga0105096_10000025_pt1 | contig 30284 bp, 31 predicted proteins | sample PPLLak3cmMay2015_FD_87036 | JGI IMG/M metagenome (GOLD analysis project Ga0105096, IMG submission 87036) | Freshwater sediment microbial communities from Prairie Pothole Lake near Jamestown, North Dakota, USA - PPLs Lake P7 Core (1) Depth... | ecosystem: Environmental > Aquatic > Freshwater >... | reverse complement strand
TGGCCTCCACCGCCTCCGCCTGGGTCAGCGGCGCCTGGATGCCCGGAAAGCGCCGGGCGAGCAGGGTTTTTCCGGCGCCGGGCGGTCCGAAGGCCAACAGATTGTGGCCGCCGGCGGCGGCGATCTCCAGCGCCCGCTTCGCCGACTGCTGCCCCTTCACCTCGGCCAGGTCGGGATAGGCCGGCGCCTCCAGGCGCGGCGCCGGGCGGTGTTCGGTCAGGCGCTGCGCACCGCTCGCGCCGGCATCGGCCGCCAGGTGCGCGACGACCTCGAGCAGGTTGCCGGCGGCGAAAATCGCAAGGCCGCCGACCAGTGCCGCTTCATCGGCGCTCTGCTTCGGCAGCACGAAGCCGCGCTGCCCTGCCGCCGGCGCGCTCCTCGATACCGCAAAGGCCATCGCCAGTGCGCCGCGCACCGGCCGCAGTTCGCCTGACAGCGACAACTCGCCGGCGAACTCGTAGCGGTCGAGCGCACGGCCGTCGATCTGGCCGCTGGCGGCGAGGATGCCGAGCGCGATCGGCAGGTCGAAGCGGCCGGATTCCTTCGGCAATTCGGCCGGCGCCAGGTTGACCGTGATGCGCCGCGACGGAAAATCGAAGCGGCAGTTGACCAGTGCCGCGCGTACCCGCTCGCGCGCTTCCTTGACCTCGGTGTCGGGCAGCCCGACCAGCGTGAACGACGGCAGGCCGTTGGCCAGGTGGACCTCGACCGTCACCTCGGGCGCGATCATGCCCGCCAGGCCGCGGCTGCGGACGATGGCCAGCGTCATCGCGAAGTGCCGGGGTCCATCGAAGTCATTTTAAGCAGCAGCCTCCGGCGAACGGCCGATGCCCGGGAACGGCAGTCGCAAGTGCACAAGCGCGGTGCCGTTTGCGACAATCGCCGCCATCGTTCGAAGGGGTGCGGCCCGGCGTGTACAACGGATTGCTGATCGTGCTGCTCGTGGTGCTGGTGGCGCTGCTGCTGTGGCGGCAGAACCAGGCGCGCGGTCGCGCCGGGCGCGAGCGCGAGGAGCGCCGCGCCCGCACCGACCAGATCCTGGCGCGCGCGTTGCGCGGCGACGACCGGCAGGCCCGCCACACCCTCGGCGGTGCCTTGAACCAGGCGGCGCCGGCCGCGCCACCGGCGCCGCCGGCCGAATCCGAACCCGAACCGACACTCGGCAGGCCGACGCTGGTGCTGGCGGCCGACATCGACATCCTGCTCGGCGGCGAGCCGGAGACGATCGCCGAACAGGCGCGGCGCCAGCTGGCGCGGCCGACGACGCTGGTGGCCAGCACGGCGGCGCCGGCCAACACGGTGGGCGCCACCGCTACGCCGCCGCCGCTGTCGGTGCTCGACGGCCGCATCGACGTCTCGCTCGACGCGCTGGCGATCGCCTGGTTCGCGGCGCGCGGCTATGTCGCCAAGGCGGCGCCGCAGTCGGCGCTGCCGATCAGCCTGCTGCTGCGCCATCGCCACGACAAGGACCGCAGCTATGCGTTCCTGTTCGAACGCGGCCGGCTGTCGGCGCAGCGCGCCGGGGCGGTGGTCGCCAAGGCTCACTCGCTCGGCATGAACCGGCTGCTGGTCGCCGCCGAGCATGGGGCCGAGCCGATGGTGGGCAGCTCGCGAATGCCCGACGTGCTGGTGATGGACTGGGTTGCGCTCGACCGCGAGCTGAAGAAGATCGACTTCCGGATCGCAGCCAAGATCATCGCCATGGCCCGCTCGCGCGGCGCGACGGCGGCATGAGCCCGCCGGGCCGCCTCGACTGCCGATGACGATCGTCCTGCTGCTTCTGGCCCTGGTGGCGGTGGTGCTGGCCTGGTGGCTGTATCACCGTTCGGTCAGGTGGCGCCGCGAAACCGAGGAGCGCGAGGCGCAGGTGCTCGAAGCGATCTTCGCGGCGCGCGCCGCCGAAAGCGCGGCCAAGGTCGATCTCGACCGCGTCTTCGGCGCCCGGCAACGGCAGCAGGAGCCGGCGCGCGACGATGCCGTGCTGCGTGCGGCGCAGCTTGCCGCGGCGATCACAACGACAGCCGCGGCGCCGCCGACAAATCCGGCGGTTGCCGGGACGCATATCGATTCGCGGTCGGTGGCCGATGGCGTCGTTGCCGTCGTCGGCTCGATGGCGCCGAGCGAAATCGCCGAGCCCGCCGCCGCGCCTGCCAAGGTGCGCGACCTGGTGCGGGTGTTCTACGAAGCGCGCGGCTTCCGCGGTACCAGCGCCGAGATGTCGGCGCGTCCGGTCGAACTGGTGCTGGCGCACAAGTCTGATGCGAAGCGGGCCTATGCCTTCGCGACGCTGCGCGATGCGCCGTCGGCGGCGGAGCTCGCGGCTATTGCTGAAGCGGCGCAACGGATCGGGCAGTCGCGGGTGCTGGTCACGACCGAGTCCGACCTGCCGGCCGATTCCGCCGCGCCGGCGGGAGTCAAGGTCTACGACCGCGCTGCTATCGGGGCGCAACTGGCGCAGATCGACCCGGCAATCGCCGCCCGGATCCTCGCCGCCGCCCAGCGGCGCAGCTTCGGGCGCAAGACGGCAGGCTGAACTCGCACGGACGCCCGAAACGCTCGTCCCGAAGCGCGCAGCGCGGAGGGGAAGTTCGATAAGCGCGACGAGGTCTGCTTCGCGCTCGTCCGGGCGCGCGCAGCGCTGGCGGTCCAATGAACGCGCGCCTCAGTCGCGCCGCGGCTCCAGTTCGGCGAGACGCCGCTCCAGCTCCTGCAGCTTGTCGCGGCTGCGAGCCAGCACCCGGCTCTGGGCGTCGAATTCCTCGCGCGTCACCAGATCGAGTTCGGCGAACTGCTGCGCCAGCATCGCCTTGAGATTGCGCTTCAGGTCGGCGGCTGGCGTGCCTTCGATCAGCGCCGAAAGCCGCTGCTGCAGATCGTCGAGAAAGGCCGCCTTTTCCATCTTGCAAGCACCTTTGCGCCGCCGGGGTGGCGGGCGCCGCGGCGAAGTTTAGAACCTATCTCAGAGTCCCCGGCGGCCGCCGGGGACTCTGAGATAGGTTCGCACGCTGCACCTGCACATCGCCGGCGCACGATCCGGGTGCGCGGGCGGGCGAATCGTCGGGAAATGCACCAGGAAGGGGCGAGCCGACCACGGATCCTGGCGCAAACACCTGTCGTTGCGGCGCTGGCACGGGTGTTGCAGGGAAGGACTCGGCACATCCCACGCGTTTCCCGCAACCCGAAAGGATCCAACCGATGATCAGGCGCCTGACCACCCCCCTGCTTTGTGCGGCCGCAATGCTGCCTTTGGCCTTGCCGGCGACCGCGTCCGCCGCGGAGGAGGCGGAGTTCACCGTCTCCGGCAACGTCACCATCGGCAGCGACTATCGCTTCCGCGGCTACAGCCAGACCGACTACCAGCCGACGTTCCAGGGCGGCGTCGATTTCGCGCACAAGTCGGGCTTCTATCTCGGCAACTGGAACTCGAACGTCTCCTCGAACCTTTACAACGGTGCGCCGATCGAGATGGATTTCTACGGCGGCTGGAAGACGACTATCGAAGGCTTCGGTCTCGACGTCGGCGTCATCTACTACTACTACCCGGGCGGCGGCGAATACAACCCGGACTTCGAGCCGAAGAACTTCGAGGCCTACATCGGCGGCTCGTACGGCCCGGTGTCGCTGAAGTATTTCTACTCGTTCACCGACTTCTTCGGGCTGAAGGGGCCGGGCGTCGACACCAAGGGTTCGCAGTACCTCGACTTGACGGGCACGTTCGACGTCGGCAGCGGCTTCGGCATTGTTGCTCACGCCGGCTACCAGAAAGTCAAGAACTACAAGCAACTCGGTGGGATCGACGATTCCGTCTGGGACTACAAGCTGGGCGGCACCTACGACATCGCTGGCTCGGGCTGGATCCTCGGCGCCTTCTGGGTCGGCACCAGCGAGAAGGACTTCTTCCTGACCGCCGAGAACCCGCCGCGCGGTGCCGGCAAGAGCAGGTTCCTGGCCACCGTGACCAAGACCTTCTGAACTCCGAGGACCGATCTCATGAAACTGATCACCGCAATAATCAAGCCGTTCAAGCTTGACGAGGTGCGCGAGGCGCTGTCCGCCGTCGGCGTGCAGGGCGTCACCGTCACCGAGGTCAAGGGCTTCGGCCGTCAGAAGGGCCACACCGAGCTGTACCGCGGCGCGGAGTACGTGGTCGATTTCCTGCCCAAGGTGAAGATCGAGGCCGCCGTGGCCGACGAGATCGTCGAGCGCGCGATCGAGGCGATCCAGACCTCGGCGCGCACCGGCAAGATCGGCGACGGCAAGATCTTCGTCTACGACCTGCAGCAGGCGATGCGCATCCGCACCGGCGAGACCGGCAACGAAGCCCTGTAAACCGAAGAGGACGTGATGAAGAAACTGCTGATGGTGCTCCTGACTGCGGGAGCGATCGCGCTGGGCTCGGCGCAGGTCGCGGCGCAGACCACGGCCGAGCCGGCCAAGGCCGAAGCGCCGGCGGCCGCGGAGGCGAAGAAGGACGCGCCCGCCGCCGCCCCGGCGGCGGAGGAGAAGAAGGAAGAGGCCGCGCCGGCGCCCAAGGCTGACAAGGGCGACACGGCGTTCATGTACACGGCCACCATCATGGTCATCCTGATGACCATTCCCGGCCTGGCGCTGTTCTACGGCGGTCTGGTGCGATCGAAGAACATGCTCAGCGTGCTGATGCAGGTGTTCGTCGTGTTCTCGCTGATCTCGGTGCTTTGGGTGATCTACGGCTACACGCTCGCATTCGGCGGCGCCGGCGCCTTCTTCGGCAGCTTCGACAAGCTGCTGCTCGCCGGGGTCACCGCCGAATCGCTGGCGGCCACGTTCAGCAAGGGCGTCTATATCCCGGAACTCACCTTTGTCGCCTTCCAGGGCACCTTCGCCGCGATCACCTGCGCGCTGATCGTCGGCGCGTATGCGGAGCGGATGAAGTTCTCCGCCGTGCTGCTGTTCATGATCCTGTGGTTCACGTTCAGCTACATCCCGATGGCGCACATGGTGTGGTACTGGGACGGCCCGGACGCGATCAAGGACCAGGCCACGCTCGACGCCGTGACCGCCAACGCCGGCTGGCTGTGGGCCAAGGGAGCGCTCGACTTCGCCGGCGGCACCGTGGTGCACGTCAATGCCGGTGTCGCCGGACTGGTGGCGGCCTATGTGCTCGGCAAGCGGATCGGCTATGGCAAGGAGTCGATGGCTCCGCACAGCCTGACGCTGACGATGGTCGGCGCCGCGCTGCTGTGGGTGGGCTGGTTCGGCTTCAACGCCGGCTCCAACCTCGAAGCCAACGGCGTGGCGGCGTTCGCCTTCATCAACACGGTGCTGGCCACTGCTGCGGCGGTGCTCTCCTGGATCTTCATCGAGTGGATGACCAAGGGCAAGCCGTCGATGCTCGGCGCCGCTTCCGGCGCGGTGGCCGGCCTGGTGGCGATCACGCCGGCCTGCGGCTTCGTCGGCATCGTCGGCGCGCTGGTGATCGGCCTCCTTGCCGGCGCCATCTGCTTCTGGGGCGTCACGGGGTTGAAGAAGATGCTCGGCGCCGACGACGCGCTCGACGTCTTCGGCGTCCACGGCGTCGGCGGCATCCTCGGCGCGCTGCTCACGGGCGTCTTCGCCTCGCCGTCGCTCGGCGGCGCCGGCATCTGCAACTACATCACCGACAAGTGCGGCGATCCGGGCGACTTCGCCGGCATCGGCACCCAGGTCTGGGTGCAGTTCCAGGGCGTGCTCACGGCGATCGTGCTGTCGGCGGTCGTCACCTATGTCGCGCTGATGATCGTCAAGGCCATCACCGGCCTGCGCGTCAGCGAGGAAGAGGAGCGGGAAGGCCTGGATACGACCTACCACGGCGAATCCGCCTACAAGTACTGACGGCTGCCGGCCTTCGGGCCGGGGTTCCGAGCGACGCGGCCGCTCCGGAAACCGGAGCGGCCGCGTCGTTTTCGAGCCTGGCACGTGCCTTGCATGAGTACCGGCGTGTCTCCCTAACTCGCCGGTTTGCGCTGTTCGCGGCGCAAACGCACCAAAGGCGACTTCAGGCGCTCCAATCCGGGGCGCCTTTTTTTTGCGGGTGCAGCAGCGGGCGGTTGCCGCTGCCCGCAGGTGCACCCCTATAAAATGCGGCGCATTCGATCCCGGGCCGGCATCTTCGCGGCCGACGCCGACCCCTGTGAAAGTGACGGCCCACGATTCCGCCACCGGCGCCGCTGCCAGCCAGCCGCGCTGCCTGCGGCCACTCTGATTGCTGCAGATGTCCCAGGGCCTGTCGCTGCTGTTCATCGTCGATCCGCTGCCGGGGCTCAAGGCCTACAAGGATTCGACAGTGGCGATGATGCGTGCCGCCGCGGCGCGCGGCCACGACATCTGGGCCTGCACGCCCGGCGAGATGCGCTGGCGCGAAGGCCGCGTCACGGCGCATTCGACGCGGCTGCGACTGCTGCCGCCAGCAGAGAAGCACGACGCGCCCTGGTTCGTCGAACTCGACGCCGGCGCACGAGCGCTGGCCGGCTTCGACGCCGTGCTGATGCGCAAGGACCCGCCCTTCGACACCGAGTACCTGTACGCGACCCACCTGCTGTCGGCGGCGCAGCGCGACGGCGCCGCGGTGTTCAACGACCCGCAGGCGCTGCGCGACCACAACGAGAAGTTCGCGATCACCGAGTTCGCCGAGTTCACGGTGCCGACGCTGGTCAGTCGCGAGGCCGAGGCGCTGCGCCAGTTCCACCGCGACCACGGGACCGTGGTCGTCAAGCCGCTCGACGGCATGGGCGGCACCGGCATCTTCGTGCTGCGCGAGGACGAGCTGAACCTCAATGCGATCCTCGAGGCGGTGACGCTCGACGGCACGCGCACGGTGATGGCGCAGCGTTTCATCCCCGAGATCCGCAACGGCGACAAGCGGGTGCTGCTGATCGCGGGCCGGCCGGTGCCTTACGCGCTGGCGCGTATCCCGCGGCCGGGCGAAACCCGCGGCAACCTCGCCGCCGGCGGCATCGGCCGGGCGCAGGCGCTGACGGATTCTGACCGCGCCATCGCCGAAGGCCTCGGCGCCACGCTCGCCGCGCGCGGCCTGCTGCTGGTCGGCCTCGACGTGATCGGCGACTACCTCACCGAAGTCAACGTCACCAGCCCGACCTGCTTCGTCGAGATCCGCGAGCAGACCGGTTTCGACGTCGCCGGCATGTTCGTCGACGCCCTCGAACAGGCGGTCAATCGATGACAAGCGGATGCAGTCCGGAGACGCGAAGGGTCGCCCTCGTCGCAGTTGAAATGCGCGCGCCCGCCCGGCCGCCCGAAGGGCGCGCGCCAATCTGTTTTTCCGGCGAAAGCGCACGTGCATCGCGAAGCGATGCGTACGCTTTCGCCGCTTGACCATGATTGGCATCCTGCTGATCGCGCACGCGCCGCTCGCCTCCGCGCTGGCGGCTGCGTCGTCCCACGTCTACGCCTGCGCCCCCGATCGCGCCGGTGCCCAGTTGCGGGTTTTCGACGTCGCGCCGGATTCCGATACCGCGGCCAACGTCGAGCGGGCGCGGGCGCTGCTGCGCGAGGTCGATACCGGCAGCGGCGTGCTGGTGCTCACCGATGCCTTCGGCGCCTCGCCGGGCAATGCCGCCACGCAACTTGCCGAGACCGGCCGGGTGGCGGTGATCGCCGGGGTCAACCTGCCGATGCTGCTGCGGGCGCTGTGCTATCGCGACGGCACGCTGGCGGCAACGGCCGAGAAGGCGCTGGCCGGCGGCGCGCAGGGGGTGATGCAGGTGGCCTCGACCGCGGTGCAGCACCAGGGGATCCGGGCGACACAGGGCGATGATTTCGCGCGACTACACGATCAGCAATAAGCTCGGGCTGCATGCGCGGCCGTCGGCGCAGCTGACGCAGACGGCGGCGCGATTCTCCAGCGACATTCACATTTCGCGCAACGGCCGGCGCGTCAATGCCAAGTCGATCATGGGGGTGATGATGCTGGCAGCCGGCCAGGGCTCGACGGTGACGGTCGATGCCGATGGCGACGATGCGGTGGCGGCGCTGGAGGCGATCGGCGTGCTGATCGGCAGCGGCTTCGGCGAGGAGTAGCAGAAAATCAGCGGGAAGCGGCGAGGAGCCGGCGGAAAGCGGACGCGGCACGGGCTGCGGCATAGGCGGGCAGGGCAATGGCGGGTGAACTGATCGGGGTCGGCATCGTCTCGGGCGCGAGCCCGAGCGTCGCCATCGGCCGCGCCCACCTGCTGGCGCCGTCGGAACTCGAGGCGCGCCATCAATCGATCGAACGCAAGGAGGTGATGCACGAGGTCGCGCGCCTGAACAACGCGTTCTCGCTGGTGCGCTCGGAGATCGGCGAGCTGGCCTCGCACGTGGCGCCGGAGGCGCCGGGCGAGGTGCGCGCCTTCCTCGATCTGCACCGGATGATCCTCGACGACCCGCTGCTGTGCGACGAGCCGCGCGACCTGGTGCGCCACCGGCTGATCAACGCCGAATGGGCGCTGACGATCCAGCTCGAAGCGGTGTGCCGGCAGTTCGAGGCGATCGACGACGAGTACTTCCGCAGCCGCTCACAGGACGTGCGCCAGGTCGTCGAACGGGTGATGAAGGCGCTGATCAGCGGCCGCAGCGTGCCGCTGGCGCTGCCGCCGAAACCGGCCGACGGCGAGCGCCTGATCCTGGTCGCGCGCGACCTGTCGCCGACCGACATGCTGCACCTGAAGGAGCGGGCCGAGATCGACGTGGCCGGCTTCGTCACCGAAATGGGCGGCCGCAATTCGCACACCGCGATCATGGCGCGCAGCCTCGGGTTGCCGGCGGTGCTTGGCGTCGTCAACGCCCGCGAGGTGGTGACCGAGGGCGACCTGGTGGTGCTCGACGCCGAGGCCGGCCGGGTTCATATCTGCCCCGAAGCGGTGGCGCTGGCGCAGTTCCGGCAGCGGCTGCGGGGGCAGCTCGAAAGCCGCCATGCGCTGCGCAAGCTGAAGGGCAGGCTGGCGCGGACCAAGGACGGCATCGCCATCGAGCTGATGGCCAACATCGAGCTGCCGGAAGATGCGCGCGATGCGCTCGATGCCGGCGCCGACGGCATCGGTTTGTTTCGCACCGAGTTCCTGTTCATGAACCGCGACCAGCTGCCCGACGAGGACGAGCAGTTCGAGGCCTATGCCCGGGTTGCGCGGGTGATGAAGGGCAAACCGGTCGTCATCCGCACGCTCGACGTCGGCGCCGACAAGGTGCTCACCGAGAAGGCGCGGCGCAGCCTCGGCATCACCGCCGGGGCGCCGACGGTCGAGTCCAACCCGGCGCTCGGCCTGCGCGCGATCCGCTACTGCCTTGCCTACCCGGAACTGTTCCTGACGCAGCTGCGGGCGATCCTGCGCGCCTCCAGCGTCGGCACGGTGCGGATCCTGGTGCCGATGCTGGCGCATGTGCACGAGGTCGAGGCGACGATGTCCTTCGTCGCGCGCGCCCGCGAGCAGCTTAAAGAGCGCAAGCTCAAGTTCGATGCCCGGGTGCCCGTGGGCGGCATGATCGAAGTGCCGGCGGCGGCGCTGGCGCTGCCGGCCTTCGTCAAGCGGCTGAAGTTCCTGTCGCTCGGCACCAATGACCTGATCCAGTACACGCTGGCGATCGATCGGGCCGACGCCGCCGTCGCCCACCTTTACGACCACCTGCATCCGGCCGTGCTGCAACTGGTGGCGCGGACGATCCGCATCGGCGCCAAGGCGCGGGTGCCGGTGGCCGTGTGCGGCGAGATGGCCGGCGAGGTCGAACTCACCGAACTGCTGCTCGGCATGGGCCTGCGCCAGTACTCGATGCACCCGTCGCAGGTGCTGTCGGTCAAGGAGCGGCTGTTTACGCTGTCGACCCGGTCGGCGGCAAAACTTGCCGCGCGCGTGCTGCGCAGCGACGATCCGCTCGAGATCCGCAAGACGCTCGAACGGGCGATGGCCCGCACCGCCGCGTAGCGCGCCCGGCCGTTCCGAAGCGCGTGCCCTTCGAGCGCAGCGAGAAGGAAATCCGAACGACCGGCGCCGCGCCGCTCAGCGGCCCATGCGGGCGTTGTAGCTCGCGGTGATGCGGTCGATCAACGTCGGGTCGCTGGCCGTGTTGCCGCTGGTGTCGAACTGCACGCGCACACGGCCGTCGTCCTGCATGCGCAGCGTCGCGGTCACGTTAATGCTGCCACGGCTGCCCTGCATGGTTCCGGCCTCGCGGTTCTCGAACGCGACCGACACCCCCTGGTCGCTCAGCGCGCCGGCGACGGCGTCCCAGGCGCGGTTGTAGGCCTGCGGCGGCGTGTAGGGGTTGACGGGGTAGGCGACGCAGCCGGCGATGAAAACGAAAGCGCCGAGTCCAAAGGCGGCAGCAATGCGGCGACGCGGCGCAGCCGCAGGCTTCGGCGCCACTCTTTCCTCGGCGTTGCTTCGCATCGATCCCCTCCAAGTGCGGCCCGACGCGCCGCCTGATCCCGGCAAGGGTCGGACCCGTGTGCCGAGCTGCGATGCTACCGCCGCGCTGCCGCCTCCTCGTTTGACAGCCGCGGCAACGGCCGCCTACCCTTCGCCCGCTAGCGCCGATTTGTTGATCCGCTTGCGGGCGCGTCGCGGCCAGCCGCGAGACCTCCGCTAAAGAGATCCGCCGGGACATGCCCGGCGCCACGGAACCCGACAGGCAGGCCTGTCGGGTTTTTGTTTTCTGGGAGTCGATGAGCACACCGGGATCCGTCGGCATAGTCGCGCCGCAGACGATGCGCTTCGAGGCGCCGCTCGCGCTTTCCAGCGGCGCCTCGCTGGCCTCGTACGAGCTTGTATACGAGACCTACGGCGAACTGAACGCGGCGCGCAGCAATGCCGTGCTGGTGTGCCACGCGCTCAATGCCTCGCACCACGTCGCTGGCATCCACGAAGGGCAGGAGCGCAACCCCGGCTGGTGGGACAACATGGTCGGACCGGGCAAGCCGGTCGACACCAGCCGCTTCTTCGTCATCGGCGTCAACAACCCGGGCTCCTGCTTCGGTTCGACCGGGCCGATGTCGATCGACCCGGCCAGCGGTCGCCGCTACGGCTCTCGCTTCCCGGTGGTCACGGTCGAGGACTGGGTCAACGTGCAGGCGCGGCTGGCCGACGCGCTCGGCATCGAGCGCTTTGCGGCGGTGATGGGCGGCTCGCTGGGCGGCATGCAGGCGCTGTCCTGGACGCTGCAGTACCCGCAGCGGATCGCGCACTGCGTGGCCATCGCCACCACGCCGAAGCTAACCGCGCAGAACATCGCCTTCAACGACGTCGCCCGCACGGCGATCCAGAACGATCCGGACTTCCACGGCGGCGACTACTACGAGCACGGCGTGAAACCGCGCCGAGGCCTCGGCGTGGCGCGGATGATCGGCCACATCACGTACCTCTCCGGCGCCGACATGGCGGAGAAGTTCGGCCGCCTGCTGCGGCACAAGGACTACGGCTATTCCTTCGGCATCGAGTTCGAGGTCGAAAGCTACCTGCGCTACCAGGGTGACAAGTTCGCCGACTACTTCGACGCCAACACCTACCTGCTGATCACCCGCGCGCTCGACTACTTCGACCCGGCGCGCACCCATGGCGGCAATCTGGTGCGGGCACTCGCGAAGGCGGAAGCGAAGTTCTTCCTCGCCTCGTTCTCCACCGACTGGCGTTTCGCGCCGGCACGCTCGCGCGAGATCGTCGAGGCGCTGGTCGCCAACGGCCGCGACGTCATCTATGCCGAGGTCGATGCGCCGCACGGCCACGACGCGTTCCTGATGGACGATCCGCGCTACCACCGCGCGGTGGCCGCGTACTTCGACCGTATCGCGCGAGAGGTGGGGGCATGACGCGAGCGCAGTTGCCGTTGAGCGGGGTGAGCCATGAACCTGCGTGACGACCTCAAGCTGATCGCCGGTTGGATCTCACCTGGCACGCACGTGCTCGACCTCGGCTGCGGCGACGGCGCTCTGCTGGCGCACCTGCGCGATGCCGGCAACTGCCGCGGCTACGGCGTCGACATCGACGACGGCCACGTGCTCGAATGCATCCGTGCCTCGGTCAACGTGATCCAGGCCGATCTCGAAAGCGGCCTCAGGATGTTCCGCGACGACATGTTCGACGTCGTCGTGCTGTCGCAGACGCTGCAGGCGATGCACAACACCGAGGGCATCCTGCGCGAGATGGTGCGGGTCGGCAAGCAGGGCATCGTCAGCTTCCCGAACTTCGGCCACTGGAAGCACCTCATCTCGCTCGCCGGCGGCCACATGCCGGTGTCGCCGCAGATGCCCTACCAGTGGTACGACACGCCCAATGTGCACCTGTGCACGCCGAAGGACTTCGAGATCCTCGCCGGGCGGCTGGGCTTCGCCATCACCCGCCGCGCGCTGCTGGCCGACGGCCAACCGGTCGACTGGGCGCCAAACCTGCGGGCAACGGTGGCGGTGTATCGCTTCGAAGGCCGATAGGTTGATCAGCGCAGACTGACCTTCCTGACTTCGCCGCCGCGCGTCAGCGTGAAGATGGCCGGCCGACGAGCACCGCGCGCAGCTTTCAGGATTGCGGGTAAGCGCCAATGACGATGCGCGCGGTTTCGGCCGCGGACAGATTGCCCTGACCGAGGACGAACATGCAGACTTCGGCCTCCTTCACGGCCGCCAGCTCGTTGGGCCGGCGCCGGATGTCCTGGTCGCGCGTAAGAAACAGCCAGCGTTCGGTCCCAGCGACAGCCAGCCACTTGGTGTCCGGCGTATCCGGTGCGAAGCGCTGGTCATGGGCGAGGTAGGCGATGCCTGCCGCGTTCAGTGCCTTGCCGAGCGCGCGACTCCGCGCATCACGGTCGATGAAGAGTACCGGCTCAGGCGGCCTGAGCGTGCCGGCGCTCATAGCGCAGCGCTTCGAGGATGTCCTTTTCGCTGACGCTGTAGTCGGCCGCCATGTCCGCCGGCTCGTCCCCAGCGTCTAAGCGGCTGACGATCACCTCGGTCCTGACGCCAGCTCTTGCAAGCATCGGCCGCCCGAAAGCGATCGTCGGGTCCACCGCAACCACCTTGGGCTGCTCTTCGCTGGCATCGCGGGCACGCGTGAACGGGAACAAGCGGATGGGCCGGCCACGCCGATCGCGCTCGATACGGGCCAGCGCGCGTTCGAACTCGCGCCGCAAGGCGGTCTGCCCTTCACTCGTGACGTCGACCAGATCGGAGGCATGTTCGACGAACAGCGAGACGCCGTTAGTCAGGAACTCACGATCCAGCAACGGGCGATCGGAGCCGAGTTCGCGCCGGACGTATTCGAGACTCTTTCGCACTTTCGGCAGCGCAATTCGATGTTCGCGCCGTATCGCCGACAGCACGTGGAGTTCGCACAGATTGGAGAACGACAGCAGCCGGTTGCGCACGTCTGCCTCCGGGACAACCGCGGCGGAGCTGGCCTGCGTGCAGCTTCCCCGACTGCCCGAAGCTCCAGTCGCGAACGGTGGGGTGGATACAGGCAGATCGAGAATCCGCGCCGTCTCCGCGGCGGATTAGCTCGGCGTCTCGGCGGGCGGGACGACCCCTCGGCTGGACATTCTGTGCTGGAAAGCCGCGCTCCTCGGTTGGGACGAAATCTTACGTCGCTTCGCTGCCGGGTTGCCTCCCTGTACTCCGCCGGGTGTCCCCCTACACTCCTCCGAGCGACAGAGGGGGCAAGACGATGAGTACTTTGCGTGACAAGCTGATCCGCAACTTCGATGAGATCGAATGGGAGACCTCGACCCGGGCGCCGCTGTACGACGGCGGCCGCAGCGCCTCCGTGATCGGCAGGCGCACACCGGGGGCGGTGGCGAGCAAGCTCGGCGCGTCGATCGACGTCGTGCCGCCGGGCAAGCGCTCCTGCCCCTACCACTTCCATTACGCGCAGGAGGAGATGTTCGTGATCCTCGAAGGCAGCGGCACGCTGCGCGTGGCCGGCGAGATGCTGCCGATCCGCGCCGGCGACGTGATCGCGATTCCGCCGGGGCCGGAGTATCCGCACCAGATCCTCAACACCTCGGAGGCGCCGCTGAAATACCTGTCGATCAGCACCCAGGAGACGCCGGAGGTCTGCGAGTACCCGGACTCCGGCAAGTACCTCGCCTACGCGCGGCCGAAAGGGCCGCTGCTCGAAGGCGGCCGCATGCACCGCGCCGAGACCGACCTCGATTACTGGGACGGCGAACCGTAGCCTCAGTGCTCCGATCCGCAAGTTTCGAAACTTATGGGTCGGAGCGCTGGGTGCCGCGCGCCGGCACGTGCCGGCTGCGTCCGGCCAGCCAGACCAGCAGCAGCACCGGCAGGCCGAGCAACGCGGTGCCGACGAAGAAGCTGACGTAGCCGAAGTGGTCGACGGCCCAGCCCGACCAGCCTGCGATGTACTTCGGCAGCAGAAGCATCACCGAGGTGAACAGCGCGTACTGCGTCGCCGAGTAGGCGACGTTGGTGAGCCCCGAGAGATAGGCGACGAAGGCGCTGGAGGCTATGCCGGCCGACAGGTTGTCGGCCGAGATCGCAAAGATCAGGAAACCCAGGTCGTGGCCGCGGACGGCGAGCCAGGCGAACAGCAGGTTGGTCACCGCCGACAGCGCCGCGCCTAGCAGCAGCGTTCGCAGCACGCCGAAGCGCAGGCTCAGCACGCCGCCGATGAAGGCGCCGGCCAGCGTCATCACCACACCGTAGACCTTCGACACCGCCGCCACCTCGTCCTTGGTGAAGCCCATGTCGCGATAGAACGGGTTGGCCATCACGCCCATCACCACGTCACTGATCCGGTAGGTGGCGATGAGCGCCAGCAGCAGCACCGCATGCCAGCGGTAGCGGCGGACGAAGTCGGCGAACGGGTTGACGACCGCCGCCTGCAGCCAGGCGGCGAGCCTCTGCAGCGGGCTGCCCCCGCGCGGCAGCGGCGGCATCTCGACCGCCGGTTCCGGGGCCAGCAGCGTGGCGACGATGCCGACCGCCATCGACGCGGCCATCGCCAGGTAGGCTATGGTCCACGGCTCGAAGTGGTACTCGGCTTCGCTTGGATCGAAGCGCGCCGCGATGGCGAGCGCACCGGCGCCGGCCCAGATCATCGCCAGCCGGTAACCGGTCTGGTAGGCGGCGGCGAGCGCGGCCTGCTTCTCCAGCGCCGCCGACTCGATCCGATAGGCATCGAGCGCGATGTCCTGAGTCGCCGACGAGAACGCGGTTACCAGCGCGAAGATCACCAGCAGTCGCAACTGCTGCGCCGGATCGGTCATCGCCATGCCGACCAGCCCGGCGACGATCGCCAGTTGCGACAGCAGCAGCCAGCTGCGGCGGCGGCCGAAAGTCGCCGTCAGCCAGGGCAGCGGCAACCGGTCGACCAGCGGTGCCCAGGCCCACTTGAAGGCGTAGGCGAGCGCCACCCAGCTGACGAAACCGATCGTGGTGCGGTCGATGCCGGCCTCGCGCAGCCAGAATGACAGCGTGCCGAACACCAGCAGCAGCGGCAGCCCGGCCGAGAAGCCGAGGAACAGCATCCGCACCACCGCCGGCTCGCGGTAAACGGCCAGCGCGCGCAACCAGGCCGCCGGCCCGCGTGCAGGCTTCGGTTCGGCGTCAGGGGAGGCGGGCGTCGCGGTCACGTGCTTGCAGAGCGGCCGCGGCAGTTTAGCGGCGGGGGCGGGTTTGCCCCGGGGGCGGATCTCCCCGCGCGCCCTTGCATTGCGCGTCGCAGGACGCAGCTACCGGACGGTCTGAAGGATCACCGCCTATGCTCGCCGGCATGCCCGCAATGCGTTCTGTGTTCCCTGTGCTGTTAGCCGCTTTGCTTGCGCTGCTGCCGGCGGCGGCGCTGCCGCAGCAGCAGGCCGAAGGCGGCGTACCGGTGCGCAAGCCAAAGCTGATGGTGGTGCCGGAGTCCGTGGTCAACCGCACGGCCGAGCAGCAGTACCTGCAGATGAAGCAGCAGGCCAGTTCGCGCGGCCTGCTCAATCGCGACGCGCCGCAGGTACAGCGGGTGCAGGCGATCGCGCAGAAGCTGATTCCGCAAGGCCGCCGCTTCAATCCCGAGTCCGAGCGCTGGGCCTGGGAAGTCAACGTGATCGACTCGCCGGCGATCAATGCCTTCTGCATGCCCGGCGGCAAGATCATGGTGTTCCGCGGCCTGATCGACAAGCTCCAGGTCACCGACGACGAGCTGGCGGCAGTGATCGGCCACGAGATCGCGCACGCCCTGCTGCAGCACGGCCGGGCGCGGATGAGCGAGGCGGTGCTGAAGAACGTCGGCGTCAATCTGGCGGCGATGTACTTCGGCCTCGGCGACTTCGGCGCGGCGGCGCTGGCGCAGGCCGCCCAGGTGGCGTTCACGCTGCCGTATTCGCGCGGCCACGAGACCGACGCCGACCTCGCCGGCATCGAGCTGGCGGCGCGTGCCGGCTACGATCCGCGCGCGGCGGTGACGCTGTGGCTGAAGATGGCCGCCGCCGGCCAGGGCCAGCCGCCGCAGTTCCTGTCGACGCACCCGGGCCACGGCAACCGCATCCGCGAGATCGAGGCCAACCTGCCGATCGTGATGCCGCTTTACGAGAAGGCGATCGGAAAGTGACCCGAATCCTCTGTCTGGCCGGCAGCGCCAGGCGCGACTCGCTGAACCGCAAGCTGGCGCGGCTGGCCGCCGAGGCGATCCGCGAGGCAGGCGGCGAGGCGACGCTGGTAGACCTCGGCGAGTACCCGCTGCCGATCTATCACGGCGATCTCGAGGCGGAGCAGGGCGTGCCCGGGCCGGCGCGTGAACTCGCCGCGCTGATCCGTGCGCACGACGGCCTGATCTTCGCCTCGCCGGAGAACAACGCCTCGGTGTCGTCACTGCTCAAGAACACGATCGACTGGCTGTCGCGAATCCGGGATGCCGAGGTCTTCAGCGGCAAGGTGGCGGCGCTCACGGCCGCCTCGACCGGCGCCTTCGGCGGCGTGCGCGGGCTGGTTCACCTGCGGGCGATGCTGAACACGCTCGGCTGCGAAGTGATCGCCTCCCAGTTCCTGGTGCCGCGCGCCCAGCAGGCGTTCGACGCCGACGGGCAGCTGGCCGATGCCCGCGGCCGCGAGCAACTGGCGGTGCTGGCGCGGCGGCTGCTTCGCGTCGCCGCTGCCTTGTCCGATCAGAGCCGGCCGGTGTAGTCGATGACCAGCGGCGCGTGGTCGGAGAAACGCCGCGCCTTGAAGATCTCGACCCTCCTCGCCTTGGCGGCGATGCCGGGCGTGGCGATCTGGTAGTCGATCCGCCAGCCGACGTTCTTGGCCCAGGCCTGGCCGCGATTGCTCCACCACGTGTACTGCTCCGGCCGCGCATCGACGCGGCGGAACACGTCCACCCAGCCGAGTTCGTCGAACACCCGCGACAACCAGGCCCGCTCCTCGGGCAGGAAGCCCGAGTTCTTCTGGTTCGAGCGCCAGTTCCTGAGGTCGATTTCCTTGTGCGCGATGTTGACGTCGCCGCAGAGGATCACTTCGCGGCCGCAGGCCTCAGCTTCGTCGCGCAGCTTTTCGAGGTAAGGAAAGAAGACGTCGAGGAAGCGGTACTTCGACTCCTGCCGGTGGGGGCCGGAAGATCCCGATGGGAAATACACGGAGACGACGCTGACATGGCGGAAGTCGGCGCGGGTGAAGCGGCCCTCGCCGTCGAACTCGTCGACGCCAATGCCGGAGGCGACCCGCAGCGGCAGCTTCTTCGAGTACAGCGCGGTGCCGCTATATCCCTTCTTCTGCGCGCAGTGGAAGTGGCCGTGCAGCCCGTCGGGGAACCGCCAGGGTTCGGGGATATCGTCCTCGTGGGCTTTGACTTCCTGCAGGCAGACCACGTCGGCGTCGGCCTTCGGCAGCCAGCGGAAAAGCCCCTTGCTGCCTGCCGCTCGGATGCCATTGACGTTCAGAGTCAGGATGCGAAACATCGCCGCGGGCCGCAGATTAGGGAGGATGGACGACCCGGACGATACCGTTTCTTTGCCACAATCCGTTGGCCTACCGCCCCCGCCGCCATGGAACAGGTTTCCCGGCAGTTCATCGAGTTCGCCCTGCAGTCCGGGGTGCTCAAGTTCGGCGATTTCACGATGAAATCTGGCCGGCGCTCGCCCTATTTCTTCAATGCCGGGCTGTTCTCGCGCGGCTCGACGCTCGGCCGGCTGTCGCGCTTCTATGCCCAGGCGCTGCTCGCGGCCCGCGCCGCCGGCCGCATCGACTTCGACATGCTCTTCGGCCCTGCCTACAAGGGCATCACGCTCGCCGCCGGCACGGCAATTGCGCTGGCCGACTTCGGCGTCGACCTGCCCTTCGCCTTCAACCGCAAGGAAGCCAAGGACCACGGCGAAGGCGGCGTGATCGTCGGCGGCCCGCTGGCGGGCAAGGTGCTGATCGTCGACGACGTGATCACCGACGGCGCCGCCAAGCGCGAATCGGTCGAACTGATCCGCGCCCACGGCGCCACGCCCTGCGGCGTGCTGATCGCACTCGATCGCCGCGAACGCACCGGCGCCGACGGCGCCCTGTCATCGGTTTCGGCGGTGACCGCGTTCGAGCAGGCTTTCGGCATCCCGGTGATCGCCGTGGCGGGCCTGGACGATCTGCTGCAGTTCATCGACTCCGACTCGCCTGAGGCCGCGTCGCTGCGGCCGCATCGCGAGGCGATGCTCGAACACCGGAGGCGCTATGGCGCATAGGCAGGCCCTGGGCAGCGTGGCCGTGGCGCTGCTGCTGGCGGCGCCCGCCGCGTCGGCGGCGCTGTACGTCTGCATCGACGCCAAGGGCAAGACCATCACCGCCGACCGGCCGCCGCCGGAGTGCGGCAACGTGCCGATCAAGGAACTGCGCTCCGACGGCTCGGTGCGGCGCGTGATCCAGCCGCCGCTGACCGACGAGCAGCGCCGGGCGCAGAACGAGAAGGCGCGCCGCGACAACCAGGAGCAGGAATCGAAGCGGACCCAGGCGCGGCGCGACATTGCGCTGATGGAGACCTACGCCAGCGAGGACGAAATCGAGTCGGCGCGGAAAGCGGCGCTGAACAGCCGTCAGGTGGTCATCGACCGCTCCAGGCAGCGGCTGGAGGCCTTCGGCGCCGAGCGCGTGAAGCTCGAGCACGAGGCCGAGTTCTACGCCAATCGCAAGCTGCCGGAAAAGCTCGAACGCGCCCTCGAGTCGAACAAGGAACTGGCGCAGGCCGAGCACCGGCTGATCGCCGACATGCAGGCCGACATGCTGCGCATCAACAAGCGCTTCGACGGCGAACTTGGGCGCTTTCGCGAACTGGTGCTCGCCGGCGCCAAGCCACTGGTGCGCACCGGAGAAGTCTCGCCGCGCTAGCGGCTGGCCGCTGTCCGGCGACGGGCTGCGATAATCCGCGGCCCATGAAGCGCCTTCTCCACCTGTGCGCGGCCGCGGCGGCCGCCATCGCGCTCGCTGCCTGCGGTTCGGGCGACGACACCAACCCGGGCTCGATCCGTTTTGCGCTGACCGATGCGCCTGCCTGCGGCTTCGACCAGGTCAACGTAACCGTCGAACGCATCCGCGTCCATCGCAATGCCGATGCGGCCGACAGTGCCGCCGGCTGGAGCGAACTGCGGCTGCAGCCGCCCCGCAGGATCGACCTGTTGCGCCTGTCCAACGGCGTGCTGGTGGAACTGGGCAGCCTGCCGCTGGCGGCGAGCCGATACACGAATTTCCGGCTGATGCTGGCGGCCAACGGCAGCGGCACGCCCGCCAACTCGGTGGTGGTGGGCGGGACCGAAACGGCGTTGACCCTGCCCGCCGATGCGCCGACCTCCGGCATCCGCGTCGCGACCCAGGTCAGCGTCGACGAGAACCGGGTTGCCGACCTGCTGCTCGACTTCGATGCCTGCCGCTCGGTGGTGCCTGCGGGCACCGGCTACCAGTTGCAGTCGGTGGTGACTGCGGTGCCGCGCCACGGCGTGGTCATCAGCGGCTACGTCGAACCGCAGATGGCGGGCGCGCTGGTGTCGGCGCAGAAAAGTGGCCTGCCGCAACGGACGACGGTGGCCGATGCCAACGGCCGCTTCGTGCTCGCCTGGCTCGACCCGGCACAGTCGCCGTTCGACATCGTCGTCGCCGCCAGCGGTCGCGCCACCGCGGTGGTGGCCGCCGTGCCGATCACCACGACGGTCGGCGCTGAACTGTCGCGGCCGGAGTCGCCGATCGCACCGCCGGCGGCGACGGTCAATGTCGTCAGCGGCATCCTGGGTCCGACCCAGGCGCGCGGTTCGGCGGCCATCCGCGCGGTGCAGGCCATCGGCACGACGACGCAGGCGGAGGTGGCCTTCGCGCGGGTCGATGCCACGAGCGGCAGCTACGCCATCGGCCTGCCGGCAGCGCAGCCGCGGATGGCGACCTTTTCGACCCGGCTGCCGCTCGCCTTCAGCGCCGTCGGCACGGCCGGCCGCTACACGATGACCGCCTCGGCGACCGGCTTCGAGACGCAGCTTCAGCTGCTCGACCTGGCATCCGGGTCGGTGACCTGGAGCCCGTCGCTGTTGCTGCCCTGACAGGCGTGGTCAGCCGGCCGCCAGTTTCCGGCGCAGGATCTCGTTGACCTGCTGCGGGTTGGCCTTGCCCTGGGTGGCGCGCATGCACTGGCCGACCAGCGAGTTGAAGGCCTTTTCCTTGCCCGCGCGGAACTCGGCTACCGGGCCGGGAGTGGCGGCGAGCATCTCGTCGATGAGTCTCTCGATCGCGCCCGCATCCGAGATCTGCCGCAGGCCGCGCGCTTCGATGATTGCGTCGGCGGAGTCGGCCTCGCGGTTCCACAGCGCCGCGAAGACCTCCTTGGCCGTCTTGTTGCTGATCGTTCCGTCGAGCACGCGGCCAATGAGCCCGGCAAGTTGCGGCGCCGAGACCGGCGATTGCGCGATCTCGATCTGGGCGCTGTTCAGCGCCGCCGCCATCTCGCCCATCAGCCAATTGGCGGCGATCTTGCGGTCCGGCACCTCGGCGGCGACCGCTTCGTAGTAGACCGCCAGGTCCTTCGATGCCGTCAGCACGGCGGCGTCGTACTCCGGCAGGCCGTGGTCGCGGACAAAGCGTTCGCGCATCGCGCCGGGCAGTTCCGGCATCTGGCGCGCGACCCTGTCGATCCACTCGCGGTCGATCGCCAGCGGCAGCAGGTCCGGGTCGGGGAAGTAGCGATAGTCCATCGCGTCTTCCTTGCTGCGCATGCTGCGGGTCTCGTTGCGGTCGGGGTCGTAAAGGCGCGTTTCCTGCACCACCCTGCCGCCATCCTCGATCAGCTCGACCTGCCGCTGCACCTCGTGGTCGATCGCCTGCTGCAGGAAACGGAAGCTGTTCAGATTCTTGATCTCGGCGCGGGTGCCGAGCTTCGTTTCACCCAGCGGCCGCACCGAGACGTTGGCGTCGCAACGGAAACTGCCTTCCTGCATGTTGCCGTCGCAGATGCCGAGCCAGACCACCAGCGAGTGCAGCGCCTTGGCATAGGCAACAGCCTCGGCCGAGGAACGCAGGTCGGGCTCGGAGACGATCTCCAGAAGCGGCGTGCCGGCGCGGTTCAGGTCGATGCCGGTCATGCCGTGATAGTCCTCGTGCAGGCTCTTGCCGGCGTCCTCTTCGAGGTGAGCGCGGGTCAGCCTGACGGTCTTCACATAGGGATCGCCGCTCTTCGGCGTCACCACGCACGACAGCGTGCCACCCTGCACGACCGGGATCTCGTACTGGCTGATCTGGTAGCCCTTGGGGAGATCCGGGTAGAAGTAGTTCTTGCGCGCGAAGATGCTCTGCGGCGCGACGGTAGCGCCCAAGGCCAGGCCGAGGCGGATCGCCCGCTCGACCGCGCCGCGGTTCAGCACCGGCAGCGTGCCGGGAAGCGCCAGATCGATGACGTTCGCCTGCGTGTTCGGCAGCCCGCCGAACGCCGTCGCCGAGCCGGAGAAGATCTTGGCTGCGGTCGACAGCTGCGCGTGCGTCTCCAGGCCGATCACCACTTCCCACTGCATGTCCGATCCCCGTTGTCCGGCGCTACAAGCGTTTAAGTTCAATCACCTGTTCGGTCAACTGCTGCTCGCGGCGCATGGCGAGGTAGATGCGCAGGCCCTCGGGTGTGCGGCGCAGCGTCAGGCCGTCGAAGCGCAGTTCGTCGGCGGCGGCGGCCACGAGCCGGAACTCGACGAACTTGTCCTTCTCCTCCCAGGCGACGAACTCGGCCGTGAAGTGCTTCACCCGCAACGACAGCGTGCCGTCGACCTCGGTGAGCAGCAGGATCTCCGCGAACGCCGTGCGGCCGTCCTTGTTGATCATGCGGAAGGTGCCGTACATGGCGGCGGCGCGCGGCGGCAGCCACTGGTACTCGACCTCGCCGCCGAGGCCGCTGCCAATGTACTGCCCTGCGAGCCAGGCGGCAGCGTCGATCCGCACCGCGGGCCGCGGCGCTTCCTTCGGCAGCCGCCAGGTGCTGGCGGTGACCGAGACGGGCTCGGTCGCGGCGGCCGGCAATGAGGCGCCGGCAACGCAAAGCAAGATGGCTGCAGCTAGCGCACGCGAGCGTGGGGGTTTCAATTCAGTAGCCTTCCGGCACGCGCCGGTGCCAGTCGGTAGCCTGCTGGTATTGGTGGGCGATGCCGAGCAGCTTCGCCTCCTGCAGGTGGTTGGTCATCAGCTGCAGACCCACCGGGCGGCCCTTGTCGCCGAAGCCGCAGGGAAGGCTCATGCTCGGGATGCCGGCGAGCGAACCGGGTACCGTGTAAAGATCGGCCAGATACATCGCCACCGGGTCGTTGGTCTTCTCGCCGAAGCCGAAGGCGACGCTGGTGGTCACCGGGCCGGCGATCACGTCGCACTGCGTGAAGGCGCGCTGGATCTCGTCGGCAATCAGCCGCCGCACCTGCATCGCCTTGATGAAGTAGGCGTCGTAGTAGCCGTGGCTCAACACGTAGGTGCCGATCAGGATCCGCCGCTTCGGTTCCGGGCCGAAGCCCTCCGAGCGGCTCTTCTTCATCATGTCGATCAAATCGTCGTACCTGGCCGCGCGATGGCCGTAGCGCACGCCGTCGAAGCGCGCCAGGTTGCTCGACGCCTCTGCGGGCGCCACCACGTAGTAAACGGGGATGCCGAGCTCGGCATTCGGCAGCGAGATGTCGACCAGAGTCGCGCCGAGCCGCTGGTACTCGGCCAGAGCCGCCCGCACCGCCTGTTCAACGTCGGGCTTCAGGCCCTCGCCGAAGAACTCCTTCGGCACGCCGATCTTCATGCCCCGCACGGGATCGTTCAGGTTCCGGGTGAAGTCCTCGCGCGGCGCATCGACGCTGGTCGAGTCCTTCGGGTCGAAGCCGAGCATCTCGTTGAAAACCAGCGCGCAGTCCTCGGCCGTCTGCGTCATCAGGCCGGCGGTGTCGAGGCTGGAGGCGAAGGCGATCATTCCCCAGCGCGACGGCCGGCCGTAGGTCGGTTTAGTGCCGGTGATGCCGGTGAAGGCCGCCGGTTCGCGGATCGAGCCGCCGGTGTCGGTGGCGGTGGCCACCGGCGCGATGCGCGCCGCAACGACCGCGCTGGAACCGCCCGAGGAGCCGCCGGGCACGGCGCCCTTGTCCCAGGGGTTGAGCACGTTGCCGTAGGCGCTGTTCTCGTTGCTCGATCCCATCGCGAACTCGTCGCAGTTGAGCTTGCCCAGGCAGACCATGCCGGCGCGCGCCAGGTTGTCGACCACGGTGGCGTCGAACGGACTCATGTAGCCCGCGAGGATCTTCGACGAGGCGGTGCTCGGCCAGTCGCGGGTGACGAAGATGTCCTTGTGCGCGATCGGCACGCCGAGCAGCGCTCCGGTCTCGCCGCGGGCGCGGCGCTGGTCGGCGGCGCGCGCCTGCGCCAGCGTCACTTCGGGGCGGACGTCGAGGAAGGCGTTGAGGCTCCGATGCTGCTCGATGCGCGCCAGCTGCAGCTCGGCCAGTTCGACCGCCGAGACTTTCCGTTCGGCAAGCAGCCGGCCGAGCTCGGCGATGCCGGCGTGAGCGAGTTCCTGCCTGCTCATTCGACCACCCGCGGCACCAGGAACAGCCCGTCCTGGGTCTCGGGCGCGTTCTTCATGTTCTGCTCGCGGGCATCGGTCGCGGTGACCTCGTCCTCGCGCAGCCTCTGGCGGCCGCCGAGCGGGTGCGCCATCGGCACCACGCCGGCGGTGTCGACCCGCTGCATGCGTTCGATCATCGCGAAGATGTTGTTCAGCTGCGCCAGCATGGCGCGGCGGTCTTCGTCGGAGATCTCGATACGCGCCAGGTGGGCGATGCGGGCGACGTCGTTTTCGGTCAGGGCCATGGTGGACTCGGGCGAAGCGCGATCGCGGCATGCCGCGAGGTCGTTCAGACGATCGCGCCGCGGCGCGACGCGCGGTGTTTCGTGGTGCCGCTGCGCGAGGCTGCGCTGCGGCAACGGGTATTATCTCGCACCTGTCCGCGCGGCCACGATGCCGCGATCCGCACCAGGCGCAGCGACCCGCGCCCACCCCGACACCGACACGAGCAACTCACCGGCATGTTTGGCTTCATCCGCAGCTTTTTCTCCAACGACCTCGCGATCGACCTCGGCACCGCCAACACGCTGATCTACGTGCGCGGCAAGGGCATCGTGCTCGACGAACCCTCCGTCGTCGCCATCTCGCAGGAAGGCGGGCCGCACGGCAAGCGCACCATCCGCGCCGTCGGCAAGGAGGCCAAGCAGATGCTCGGCAAGGTGCCGGGCAACATCGAGGCGATCCGGCCGATGAAGGACGGCGTGATCGCCGACTTCACCGTCACCGAGCAGATGTTGAAGCAGTTCATCAAGATGGTGCATCCGTCGAGCCTGCTGGCGCCGAACCCGCGCATCATCATCTGCGTGCCCTGCGGCTCGACCCAGGTCGAACGGCGCGCGATCAAGGAATCGGCCGAGGCGGCCGGCGCCAGCCAGGTGTTCCTGATCGAGGAACCGATGGCGGCGGCGATCGGTGCCGGCCTGCCGGTGTCCGAGGCCTCCGGCTCGATGGTGGTCGACATCGGCGGCGGCACCACCGAGGTCGGCATCATCTCGCTGGGCGGCATGGTCTACGCCGGCAGCGTCCGCGTCGGCGGCGACAAGTTCGACGAGGCGATCATCAACTACATCCGCCGCAACTACGGCATGCTGATCGGCGAGCCGACCGCGGAGAGCATCAAGAAGCACATCGGCAGCGCGTTTCCCGGCTCCGAGGTCAAGGAGATGGAGGTCAAGGGGCGCAACCTGTCCGAGGGCATCCCGCGCAGCTTCACCATTTCCAGCAACGAGATCCTCGAGGCGTTGACCGATCCCCTGAACCAGATCGTCAGCGCGGTGAAGATCGCGCTCGAGCAGACGCCGCCCGAACTCGGCGCCGACATCGCCGACCGCGGCATGATGCTCACCGGCGGCGGCGCGCTGCTGCGCGACCTCGACCGGCTGCTGATGGAGGAGACCGGCCTGCCGGTGGTGGTGGCCGAGGACCCGCTGACCTGCGTCGTGCGTGGCTGCGGCATCGCGCTGGAGCGGATGGACAAGCTCGGCAGCATCTTTGCCCACGGCTAGAGGCGGCATGTCGCCAGGCTGCTGCGCGGGCCGGTCTTCGCCCTGCGGTGCTCGGCGTGTCGCCGTGGTCGTCTCCGCTCCCAGGGCGAAACTCGGCCCGCCCGCCACGGCTTTTGATCCACCGCGTCGGCGCTAGCCGGCGGTGCCGGCTCAATGGACCACGGCCCCCCGCCGCTGTTCAACCAGGGCGTCTCGGCCCGCGCCCGGCTCGCCTTCTTTTCCTTCCTCGCGCTGGCGCTGATCGTCGTCGACGGCCGCGTCTCGGCGCTGGAGACCATCCGGGTCGGCGTCGGCTTCGTGCTCTATCCGGTGCAGCGGCTGCTGCTCGTGCCGCGCGACGCGCTGGCGGCCGTCGGCACCTACTTCACCGCGCAGTCGCGCCTGGCCGCGGAGAACGAGCAGTTGCGGCGCGCCGCCGTCGAGCAGTCGCTTGCCGTGCAGCAGGCCGCCGCTCTGAAGGCCGAGAACTCGCAACTGCGGCAACTGCTCGGCGTCGGCGAGAAGCTTGGCGCGCCGACGCTTCTGGCGAGGGTGCTGTACGAGTCGCGCGATCCGTTCTCGCGCAAGCTGGTGGTGGATCCGGGGCAGCAGGCTGGCGTCCGCCCCGGCCAGCCGGTGATCGACGATCGCGGCGTGGTGGGCCAGATCACGCGCGTGTTCCCGCTGACCGCCGAGCTGACGCTGCTGACTGACCGCGACCAGAGCATTGCCGTGCAACTGCTGCGCAACGGGCTGCGCGGTGTCGTCTTTGGCGACGGCCGGGTGCTGGAACTGCGTTTCATGGCCACCAACGCTGACATCCAGGAGGGCGACCAGGCGGTCACCTCGGGCATCGATGGCCTGTTTCCGCCCGGCCTGCCGGTAGGCACAGTGACTGGCGTGCAGCGGACCGACAAGGAGCGCTTCGCCCACATCGCCCTGAAGCCCGCTGCCGGCATCGACGAGCGGGTCCACGTCCTGGTGCTGACGGTCGACCCCAAGGCGCTGCCCGAGCGGCCGGACGCGCAGCCGAACGAGGACAAGCGGGCCGAGCCGCGCCGCGGGGGCCGCAAGTGAAGGCGACCGCCGCTTCCGGCAACGCAGCGCCGCTGGGGGGCCGATGATGGCCGGCATCTGGCAACGGCTCCGCACCTCGTTCGCGCTGAACCGGCCGCGCCATGCCGAGCCGGTCGAGCTGGTGTCGGCTGGCGCCCTCGGCCCGGGCCGTGCGGCCTATCGGCCCAGCGCGCTGCTGGCCCCGGCGCGGACCCGCTTCATCTGGGCCACGCTGCTGGCGGCGCTGCTGCTGAATCTGCTGCCGGCCGGGCCGCATGCCGCAATGCCTGACTTCCTGGCGCTGACGCTGATCTTCTGGAACGTCCATCAGCCGCGCCGCGTCGGCATCGGCGCCGCCTTCGTCGCCGGGTTGCTGATGGACGTGCACGACGGCGCGCTGTTCGGCGAACACGCGCTCTCCTACACGCTGCTCGCCTACGGGGCGATCACGCTGCACCGGCGAGTGTTGTGGTTTCCGCTGGGTGCGCAGGCCCTGCACGTGCTGGCGCTGCTGATAATGGCGCAGGCGGTGTCGCTGGCGGTGCGGCTGTGGGTCGGCGGAGGCTTCCCCGGCTGGACCTACTTCCTGGCCTCGCTGATCGGCGCCGTCCTGTGGCCGCTGGTGAGCTGGATCCTGCTGGCGCCGCAGCGCCAGCCGCTGGAGCGCGACGACACGCGGCCCCTGTAGTCGACAAAGGCCAATAGAATCGCGGCCCATGGCAGCACAGGGCGAATGCCGGCCGTTCGGCCGCATTCAGGCATGAAGGCGTTTCGGAACCCGCAGCAGGAAATCGACCTGTTCCGGGGCCGCGCCGCCGTCGCCGGGCTCGCCGTCCTCGTTGCGTTCCTGCTGCTCGCCTCGCGGCTCGTCTGGTTGCAGGTCGTCAAGCACGACGAACTGCATCGCAAGGCGGAGTCGCAGCGCACGGCGCTGATTCCGGTCAGCGCCAACCGCGGCCTGATCCGCGACCGCAACGGCATCATCATCGCCGAGAACTTCTCGGCCTACACGCTGGAGATCAATCCGCGCCGGGTCGAGAACGTCGTCGCGACGATCGACGACCTGGCGCAGGTGGTCGACATCCAGCCGCGCGACCGGCGCCGCTTCCGCAAGCTGGCCGACGAGCTGAAGGGTGCCGAGTCGATCCCGATCCGCACCCGGCTGTCAGAGGAGGAAGTGGCGCGCTTCACGGCGCAGCGCTACCGCTTCCCCGGCGTCGAGCTGCGTGCGCGGCTGTTCCGCCACTATCCGCTGGGCGACGTCGGCAGCCACATGATCGGCCACATCGGCCGCATCTCGCCGGCTGACAAGGAGCGCATCGACGGCTGGCCCGACGCGGCGAACTATGCCGGCGCCGACTATATCGGCAAGACGGGCATCGAGGCCAGCTACCAGCGGGAACTGCACGGCACCACCGGCATGCAGGAGGTCGAGATCACCGCCGGCGGCCGCGCCGTGCGGACGCTGACGCTGACGCCGCCTCAGGCCGGCAACACGCTGAACCTGTCGATCGACATCCGGCTGCAAGAGGTGATCGAACGCGCCTTCGCCGGCCGCCGCGGCGCGCTGATCGCGATCGAGCCTGCCACCGGCGACGTGCTCGCCTTCGTGTCGATGCCGAGCGTCGATCCGAATCTCTTCGTCGACGGCATCGATCCCAAGGTCTGGGACGAGCTGAACACCGACCCCGACAAGCCGCTGCTGAACCGCGCGCTGCGCGGCACCTATCCGATCGGCTCGACCTACAAGCCGTTCCTGGCGCTCGCGGCCCTCGAGACCGGCAAGCGCCGGCCGGAGCAGGTGATCAACGACCCCGGCTTCTTCATGTACGGCGGCCGGCGCTTCCGCGACTCGAACAAGGTGCCGCTGGGCGCGGTGAACCTTCATACCTCGATCGTCAGGTCGAGCGACATCTACTACTACATGCTCGCCGACGACCTCGGCGTCGACACGATCCACGACTTCATGAAGCCCTGGGGCTTCGGCCAGATCACGGGCATCGACATCGACGGCGAGATGACCGGCATCCTGCCGTCCTCCGATTGGAAGATGCGCCGCTTCAAGCAGAAGTGGTACGGCGGCGAGACGATCTCGATCGGCATCGGCCAGGGCTACAACGCCTTCACGCTGCTGCAACTGGCGCATGCCACGGCAACACTGGCCAACGATGGCCTGGTCATGAAGCCGCACCTCGTCCGCAGCGTCGAGGACGCCGCCAGCGGCGAGCGGCGGCCGACGGTGCCGAAGGAGAGCTACCGGATCCCGGTCAAGCAGGAGCACCTGCGCCTCGTTCGCGAGGCGATGGTCGACGTGAACATCAGCGGCACCGGCCGCAGCGCCTTCGTCGGCGCCCCCTACCGGGCTGCGGGCAAGACTGGCACGGCGCAGGTGATCGGCATCAAGGCCAACGAGAAGTACGACGCCAGCCGCCTCGACGAGCGCCACCGCGACCACTCGCTGTACATCGCCTTTGCGCCGGCGGCCCCGGGCGAGAAGCCGGCGATCGCGCTGGCGGCGATCGTCGAGAACGCCGGCTTCGGCGCCCGCGCCGCTGCGCCGATCGCCCGCGCCGCCTTCGACTACTACCTGCTCGGCAAGCTGCCCGAGGGCATGGCGCCGCTGAAAAGCGAGCGGTTGCCGCCGGAAGCCGCGGCGCCGCCGCGGCCTGGTGTCAGCCTGGCGCAGGCGGGAGTGCGGCCATGAGCGCGCGCGGCCGTTCCGGCGCGCTCATCCCGCAGCGCGCAGCGCGGACGGTAGCTCCATGATCTCGAGCGTCGCCCTGAAGCCGCCGCTGTCGCGCAGGCCGCTGGTGCTATGGCTGCGGGCGCGCCTTGCCGTCTTCGACCCGGCGCTGCTGGCGATCGTCGGCGCGCTGGCGCTGGTCGGGCTGATGACGCTTTACTCGGCAGCCAACGACTTTCCCTGGCGCTTCACCGACCAGTTGCGCAACTTTGCCATCGCCGCGGCGGTGATGTTCGTCGCCGCCAACGTGCCGCCGACGACGCTGCAGAAGGTGGCGGCGCCGGCCTACCTGCTCGGGGTGCTGCTTCTGGTGGCGGTCGAGTTGGGCGGCGTGACGGTCAAGGGGGCGACCCGCTGGCTTGACGTTGGCGTCACGCGCATCCAGCCCTCCGAGATGATGCGGCTGGCGCTGCCGCTGATGCTGGCCTGGTACTTCCACCGCCGCGAAGGCGGCCGCCGCACGCTCGACTTCCTGGTCGCGGCGACGCTGGTGCTGGTGCCGGTGGCGTTGATCGCGAAGCAGCCCGATCTCGGCACGGCGATCCTGGTGCTCGCCGCCGGTGCCTACGTGATCTTCTTCGCCGGCCTGCCGTGGAAGTGGATCGCAGCGATGATCGTCGCCGGCCTGGCGATGCTGCCGGTGGCCTGGACGCTGATGCACGACTACCAGCGCACCCGCGTGCTGACGCTGATCGACCCGACCACCGATCCGCTCGGCAAGGGCTTCCACACGCTGCAGGCGACCATCGCCATCGGCTCCGGCGGCGCCTTCGGCAAGGGCTGGATGCAGGGCACCCAGACTCACCTCGAGTTCATCCCCGAGCGCACTTCCGATTTCATCTTCGCCGTGTTCTCCGAGGAATTCGGGCTGGTCGGCAACCTGGTGCTGATCGCGCTGTTCCTGGCGCTGGTGGCCCGGGCGCTGCTGATCGCGATGAACGCTTCGACCACCTTCTCGCGGCTGCTGGCAGGCAGCATCGAGCT
>Ga0105096_10000024_pt1 | contig 30303 bp, 9 predicted proteins | sample PPLLak3cmMay2015_FD_87036 | JGI IMG/M metagenome (GOLD analysis project Ga0105096, IMG submission 87036) | Freshwater sediment microbial communities from Prairie Pothole Lake near Jamestown, North Dakota, USA - PPLs Lake P7 Core (1) Depth... | ecosystem: Environmental > Aquatic > Freshwater >... | reverse complement strand
TGGAATGATCTGTGGTGACATGGGTTCATGGGGAAGAAAGCACACAGGGACAGCAGATGTAGAAGCTCAAAAAACAATTGCAGATCAGATATCAAATGCTCAAGTATATTATGATAGATTAGTTACTGATAAGAATATAATGAAAGAAATTGTCATAGATTCTAAAAGACAAGCTGAGTTATTAGGAGTATTATTTGCTGAATATGAAATTCTTACTACTGAACAAATAAGTTTAGTAAAACAACAAATGGAGAAACCATCATATTTTTATAATGGTGATGTAAATTCATTATGGAGTTTTTATAACCATGTTACTTTTGCACTTAAGAAATCTCACCCAAGAAATTGGATGGAAGATCAAAGAAAGTTACACTGGTTTTTAAGCATGGAGTTTGATTTAATGAATTTTCAAACAGTTGAAGATATTGAAGAGGAAGTAATAGATCAGTTACTTAATAACTATGGTCAACCTGAAAATCAAACAAACATATTACATCAATTAATGGAATTGGATGATTTACCATTTCCTATTTATATTGAATCTGACTCAGAGTATGTTGAAAGAGTTGCGCAGATTGAAGGTGAATTAGAAATTATAGATTTAGATGATGAAGAAGATGAAGACTGGAATAAACTTGAATCTTTAGGTATAATCACCCCATATGTTTCACATGATCCGGAAGAAATAATACAATATATTGATCCTGCAGGTAATACATTTGAAGCTCCTGTAGTTAAAACTACTACATTAGAGCCTACTCCTGAAGAGTATTTATTAATTGAAGCAGAAATTAATCAAGAAATAATTGAAGAAGAAAGTTTATTTGATGTTTCTAAACTAGAAATAACTTCTGATAAAGGATTTGATTGGGATTTATCTTTAGATATTAAAGATGAAGAAGAAAAAAATACAGATAATTATTTTCTGTAAAAATACTTGTGGTTAGACCATAGGTTAGATAAATAAATAATCAATTAAAAGAGATGACTTAGGTTGTCTCTTTTTTTTTATATTTGTAACTAAATAAAATATTATGACAATTACAATTACCACAGAAGAAACAGATATACTATTAACAAATGATGAAGGTAGCTTATCAATTATTCTTCAGACAGAAGAAGAAAACATAACATGTCAAATAGATGATGTTGAACAATTAATTGCATCTATTAACTTTGTAATGCAAAGAAAATGAAAGTGGACTATAAAGGAAAAACAGTATACATTACGTATCTATGTACTGATACACCATATGTATTAGTAACAAAGAATAAAAATAAAAACTCTGGATTCTTTAAAGTAAACTTAATAGATTTACCAGATATTACAGAAGAACATATGATTAAACTAGAAAAGTTTAAAAAGTAAAACAGGGGATTCACTTAATTGTGGGTCCCCCTTTTTTTTACCTTCCTTGTTTACCGTATGCTTTTTTATAATTCTTAGAGCTCTTTAATTTAGAACTTTTAGATTTAGCATGTACACCTGGTCTTGATACTTTAGGTGTAACATAAGTTTTTGTTGATGCTGACGTAGCCTTTGCCATGATTATTTATTTATTATATTACATTCCTAAGTTTTCTGCAGTTTCTTTAGACTTAATAGCAGTGATCGGATCATAGTTTTTACCTTTAATACCCCATATTGCACCTATATGATTCCATAGTTTATAATCAAAAGTACCATCTTCATTTTTCATTTGCCATGGGTATGGTCCTACACTAGATTTATATCTTGCAGCATCATCTCCAATCATCATATTACCTAAATCAGCACTAATTCTATATAGATTTTTAACATGTCCTAAAGCAATTGATGTATTTTGTACTAATGATAACATATCTTGAGTACCTATTACTGGAAAGAAAGCCTCATTCTCAGATTTAACTGCCATTACTTGATATAACAAATGGTTAGACATAATTCCAGCAAGACCATAATCAAGTTCTCTTTGTTTTAATTTTTGAAATCTTTCTTTATCATCTGGATCATAACCAAATATAAAGTATACTGCAATAGCAGATAATGCTATAAGGGCACCTTCCATTAAAGTTTTAACCATACCAGCTTTTTCTTCTTGAGTAAGTAATGGCCAACCTTTATGTAAATTTTTTATCATTTTCATCATACCTTGGAAAGCAGATATATAATAACCTTTAGTTAAAGTATTACTTCCAAAGTTATAAACAGATCCTCCAAAATTATCTTTTGAAACATCCATTTGAACTCTACTAAGTATAAAACCTCCAGCAAAGTTTTTATAAAAAGTAAAAAATTTCCATCCTAAATACTGGCCAGCTTGTGGTGAATTAAAGTCATCAATTAAACCATTTAATTTAAAACCTCTATCTTGTATTTTTAATCTAAAATCATTAAATAAAGTACTATTAGAAATTTGTATAGTATTTCCTTCTTCTAACTTAGATTCATCAATAATTTTATTTTTAGCTTTTAATTCTTCTACAGTAACATTATATTTTTTAGCAATAGAAGCTAATGTATCACCGGCTTTGAATTCATGTTTAATTGCATGTAGTCCCCACTCAGGATTTATACCATCTTTTAATTTAATAATATTATCTGCATCTAATTCAAATGCTGTTGCATAAAGTATTTTTTTTACAGAACCATCAAGTTGAATTTGATCAATCCATTTATTGTGCATCATACCTTCATACAAAGCTAATCCACCTTCAAGTTCTGCCATTCTTCTTATGTCATACATAAAAGTCATATCAAGCATGTCTTTTGTAAATGTTCTTGATGCAGACTTACTAAAATCTTTTTGTGTTTTACCAGTAATAGGATCAAAATATTCCATCATTTGAATATTTAAACTTTTAGGGCCAATACTATATACGCCTCCTGCCATTAACTCATATGTAGTCTTTAAAGCTTTTGCTTTACCAATTGCTAGTGACTTATAAGTAACAGATTCACCTCCTGCACCTTCAACAAGATTTTGCCATTTTTGACCAAATCTTTGTTTAGCTGCAGATACCATATCCATTCCAATAATTGATCTACTAGATGCACTCATAAGCATATTGGTAATTTTAGTTACCATTACATGATCATCCATAAATTCATTGTTCTTTTTACCGTAAAATATCTTATCAATAAAGTAATCAAAAGCTTTTCCTCTTTTACTTTCACTATTACTTTTTACTAAAGACATTAAACCTGTAGCTTTTTTAACTTGTCTGCTTGCAAGCTTAACATTTTTATTAGCATTATCAGGATCATTAATTACATCTGCTATTGTTTGAAATAGGGGTAGTAATTCATTTTTTGCAGCTTGCTCATTACCAGAAGCTAAATAATCTTCAAATGCTCTTAAGAAATCAAGTGATACATCATTTTTATCAAGATTTGATAAACCTTCAATAGGGATTCTAGATATTGCAGATCCAGATAAATCTGTTGTAACTAATATTTGATCAACATCAAAGTTAAACCCTTGTTCTTGTGCATCAGGTCTTTTAGTTTTATCAACAAGTCTTAATGTAGCTTCTTTTATATTACTAAACTTATCTCCAACTTTTCCAGCTTGTATTAGTTCTAAATTAGTTCTATGATACATTCTTGGGTAATCTAAATATAATTTACCACCTTTTAAGAAATCTTTTTGACCATCAAGAATTAATTTAGTCATTGTATCTACTAATTGAAACTCTGCTGTATTAGCATTTTTCATTGCTAAATATTCTTGATTTATATATTTATTATCTACTGCACTTTCAGAATCACCAGGAGTAAAATTTCTTGGTAAAAAATCATTTTTGCTAATATTAGTAACATGTTTACCTACTATTAATTCTACTGTATCTGTTTTAGGATTATATCCTGTTTTATATTCTTTTTTAACATTATTATAAATATACTTTGATCCCGGTACACCTTTAATAATTTTTTCTTTTCCGGTTATAGGATCTATAAGGGTAGTAGTTTTATAACTAGCATCACTTGTAGGTTTAGATACTGTCCAAACTGCAGTTCTAAACAATTTAGGAGTTTTTGTTTTATAAACTGAATCCCAAGATTCTTTTTCATAATGATTAAGTAAAAACCAATTTCTAAAGTCTTCATCTTTAGCCATTGCTTCTATTAGTTTAGGTGAATTAATCCAATCATCTGCATTATCTACAGTAATCTCATCCATATCTAAACCTCTTAGTACATAGTTAATTGCTTCAATGTAATATTCAGTAGGTTCTTTTGAATTTAAGTTACCTAGTATTTTATATTGTGCTTTTAATTGTTCTTGTTCTAAATTACCAAGACCCATTTCATTAACAGTATTAAACAATGTGTTATACTCATTGGTTTCTTCTTCTGTTAATTCAATATCATTACGTATTTTTTCTTTATAAGATTCTAATAATGCAGTTTCAGCTTTTGATAAACCTGTATACTTATCAAACTTTTCTTCTAAAAGTACAATATCATCTTCAATTTTTTTAATTCTTTTTAAAGTTTCAGAAGATACTTGTAGACCATTTGCTTGGCCATTTTTATCAGTGATTTGATTTACTAATTGATATCTATCAGTATATAAGTCAGCAAGTTTTTGTGCTACTTCTGTTTTTTTATTTCCTGGCTTATCAGTTATAATTTTAATTTGCTCAATAGCTCTTCTTTTTGCATCATAGTATTCTTGAGTATAGGCAGTTCTAAAATTTTGTTTTTCCCATTTAGCTAATTCTTCATCAAACTCTTTAGGTGTATCTTCTGAAGTTATACCTACAGATGCAAGTCTAGCTACATAGTTATCAAAATCTTTTTGAATTCTATCTTGGTCAATAAATTCTTCATAAAATTTACTAGACTCTGTTCTATATTTTTTTCTTACTAAAACTTTTTCAAGCTCTTTACCAGTTTTTAAAGTACCGTCAGGATTTCTAATATCATATAGTCTTTTGAATTCCATATTTGCAATAGTAAACTGAGTCATTTTTTGCATGTCTGCTAACTCATCTGTATCCATTGCACTTAATGCACTAAGATTTTCTCTTTGTGCTTGCATTTCTCTTTGTGCTTCAAATGAAGTTTCTGCATCAACTATCATTACTTGTTTAGTATCAGGATGTATTACCTCATTTGCTTGCGTCCACATTTTTTTTACATCATATACTTCTTTTTTATATTCTCTATACATGTAATCTTCTTGAAACTTTTCTGCTGCTTGAAATACCTCTTTAATTGCAACAGGATCATTTTTTTCTAATGCTTCTTCATAATCAAACTGTAATTTATTTCTATCATGTCTATAGTTTTTATGCATATGTTGCCATGCCAACACTTCTTTTTCTTCAAACTTACCAGTTTTAGAATTTTTATATCCAATCTTATCAGTAAACAATATTTTATTAGCAACAGCAGCTACATTATTACCCGTATAATTTACTGCTTTTAATTTTGGAACTAAAATATTTGCATTTTTATCTTTTTGTTTAAGATTAGCTCTTTGTACATTAGCTAATGAGTTATTTAAACTTCTTGCTCCACCGGCAATAATAGGATCATTCATATACATATAAGGTGTAATCATTGAATCAAAATACTTTACATCTTTTTTTTCACCAGATAAGAATTGATCTAAGTTACTTTCACCTAATCTCTTTAAGTAATACTCTTTTACAGCATTTACAACAGCTGTGCCAACACCTTTAGATACTGGAACACCAAGTTCTTCAATTGAGAAAGTAAGACCTTCTGGATTTGTAATAATTTTATTTATGAAACCTTCTATAGTAGTAGTATCAATTTGTTCAACTTTAAGAAACTGATTTATTTTATCTACAAATATTTTTTCAATATTGTCATTCATACCTTCAGTTACTTCACCATAGAATTCTATAGTAAACTTTTTTTGTAACTCTTTAATCTTATCTTGTGATTCATTAATTGTATGGTTAATACCATTTAATATTTTTATAAACTCATTATCTTTACTTAAACCAATAGTTTTTTTAATACTTTGTATTAAATCTTTATTTGCAGATAATATATTAGCATAATAATTAATTTTAGGAATTACATCATTTGCTGTATAGTTTTCCATATTATAAAAACTATCCAATATAGTATCAACATTTTCTGTAAATGTGTCTATGTCTTTTATTGAATTAAATAAAGCTAATGATTGATTTCTAAACTTAAGATTCATATCTACAGAAGCATTTACTACATCCTCAACTTCAATATTATTTATATTTGGTTTAACAGCACCAGTTCTACGCATGTAGTCCTTTATATAATTAAATATTTTAGTACCATCTTTTCCTTTTAGTTCTTGCTTAAGAACATTAGGTGATTTCTTTACTGCTTCAGATATTACTAAAATCTTATTATAAAAATCATTAACTGTCTTTGTTAATATTTCCGGAGTTACTTTATTAAACTGTTGATTTATGGTATCAAATTCTTTTTTAAATTCAGCAAAATCAGATTCATCAAATACAATTTTCTCTATAACAAAGTCTTCACTAACTAACATATTTGATAATTGGTCAAGTGTAGTAGATGAACTTAAAGTTTTTAAGTTAACTTTTTTAATAGCTGATTTTAGAACTTGTTTAATAGCATAAATTAAATTTGTTATAAACTTTTTAAAACCTGCTTCAGTTTCAATTAAAGTATTAAGTTTTGATTCTGCATCTCTTTCAAGGGCGGTTACTAAACACTCTTCTTTAAATCTATCATTTAATGAATCATCAATATTATATAACTCAGGGTATTTTACTTTTACTTCAGCAATGATTGCGGCTCCAGTTGTATTAGCCTCTAGTTGTCTATAGAGATTATTAAATAACGGTCTATTAGATACAGACAATGATTTTATTAATGGGTGTCCATATTCATGTAGTACTATGTCTGGTGTTAAATATTCACCTACAAAATATATTTTATTATTAAAATAAAATGACACTTGGTTATTATAGGGTGTCTTAGTATCTAATAATATTTCATATGCATCTGTAGAATCAATGAACTCATAGGGTACTCCTGTAGATTGTTGAAGTTTTTGCGCAAGTTTATCTGCAACTTCAAGAATCCTATCATTCTCCATTACTCTTTTTACTTGAGGATATGAATTTAAAAATGTTTCAATTGCTGATGCTCTTTCTTGTGTTAATTCAGCTTCATCTCTATTATTAATAGGATTAATAGTAACTTCTTTTGTATATATATTTTTTTCTGAACTTTTAACTTCAAATATATTTGGAAACCTTTCTGTTAATTGTTGCATTAAATCAACATTAGGTTTAAATATTAAATTATATGCTGCAGCAGTTTCAACTGTTGAACCATAATTAGTGGTACCTCTAGTGATATATAATTTATTATCAAGTTGATGTATTACTCCTTTCAATAATGATTTAATACCTTCTTCATTTAAATATGGATTTAATTCTAAAGAAGTTGTAACATTTTTTATAATATTACTTTTTGTTGCAGTTAACCAATTTGTTATTTCTAATTTTGACGGATAATAATAGTCTTCATTTGCTTTTACTTTTTTTACATTAATTGAATAATTAATAATAAAACTTTGAGCAAGTTTAGTTCCATACACTTTTTCAAGTGATTTAAATTCTGGTAAGCTTGTTATTATACAACGTGCCATTATAATTTACATTTTAATACGGTTTCAATATATTGTTCTTCGGACATAGTACCTTGGTACATTTGTACATAATCATCAATTAATTCATCTAAGTTACCTAATTTTTCTTTTTCTTGTTCTGTTAAGTTAGAATAAAAATTAGATATAACACTTTGTATTGGTTCAGTTTCACTTACTGATTCAGTAGGTTCTGTAATATCTTCAGTAACATCTTTGCTTTCTAATTGAGGTTTAATTATGTTATAAAAATCTGCTACGCTAACTTCTGTATCATTTTCAAAGTCATAGAATAAATCTGGCATTGCGTCTATATCAGTACCTATACTTTCAAGCATAGTAATTGCTTCTTTAAAATTACTAATAGTTAATGGAGCATAAACATTATATGCATTATCTAAATACATTCCGTTTGTAGCATCTTTTGGAATACGGATTATATTTATTTCATCTAAGGATTTAAATATATCACTTAATTTTGCAATACTATTAGTAGCAATAAATGAATTTAAGTTTGTTCTTAGTTCATTAGTAAGTTTATTATTATATACTCCGGCTGTTGGATTATTATAATCTGCAGGAGCTGCAACATAGTTTTGAAATTGATCAGTACTTACAACTTTATTAAATATTGTATTTAATGTAGGTGTATTAATGTGATTTGCCATAAAATTAATTGAAGCATTTTTCATTACATCTACATAGATTGCTTCATCAAGTATTTTAGGGAAACCGTATTTACTAAATCCAACACCATGTTGATGTATCATCATTAATGAAAATACTTTAAATACATCACTAATTTTTCTATTTGTTTCATCATCTTTTACTTTTCTAATATTTACATCAGCTAATTGTTTAAGATTTTGATTGTATATTTCTGCTAATTCACCTATAGCCATCTTCTTATCATTAAGTTGAAGCACTTTAATATTTTCTCCAGCTTTATTTTTATATGGTGCAGGTGATATTTGAGCTAACACAGGAAATTTTTCTTTTAATCCAACATGAGAATTAATGATATCCATTACTTGGTCAGTATATGAATATTCATTTGTCCCCATAATTGCTTTAGCATTAAATACATTTATCAATGCTCTTTGATTTAAATAAAACTCTGTAGCTTCTGGATATTTAGTTCTTAAAAACTCTCTTTCAAATACATATCTATTATAAGAAGATTGTGATGGAAATGGATCATCTGCTATAGTAAATGGTTGTAAATTTCTAGCTTCATAGTTATTATCATCTTCTACTTCTTTAATGTACAACTTATCTCTAAAGTCTTTTTCTAATGTTTTTTCATCTATAAGTATTTGTTTATCAGTTAGTTCAATACCTCTTGTTAAATTTTTACTTTTAACAACTTTCATACCTCTGTAGGTATTAGGTATACTTACTACATCTCCATTAGTATCAATGAAGTTTGACATATAATTCTGGAAAATATATTGTATTACTCCATTATTAAACTGACTACTAAACTTTTCTTCACCATCTGATCCTTTACCAAATTTATTTGATATTACATTTTTATTTATATTAATCCTTTGACTAATATATTCTGATATATCTTTGTTTAATCTTAATGGAAATAATGGTTCAATAATATCAATAGATAAATCATTAAGATAGAATGAACTTAAAATAGAATTTTCTCTTAAATCTTTTAATAGATCTGAATCAGATTTTGAAGAAGCTAATGCTACATCATAATTAGTTTCTCTCTTTTTTATTTGTTGTACAGTTTTAGATATTTTAGTATCTGGATTTGCTTGACGCATTACAGCACCAATACCTTTAATGTATTTTTGAATCTCAATAAAATGCAAGAACATTGCAATTTGCTTCATTTGATTTGTTTTATTACTAGGATCATTTTTAGCATCTTCTACAATGGATATCATGTCTTTAGTACTAAAGGATTCTCCTGGATTAATACCAGCCATTTCAGATGCTATTTTTGCTGCATAGTAATAGTTATCATTTGTAATTAAAGACTTTGAAAAAGAATAGGTAGCCTCACTTGCATCACTAACTATTTCTGTTATTTTAGTATATTGTTTAGGATCTTTTGTAAGTAATCCTTTTAATTCTGTAACACTCATTTTTGATATAGCATCTGGTCCTTTAGATATATATACAGTATCTGTACCATTTAACTTATCTAAAAGTTTATCAATTTTTATAACAGCAACTCTTGTAGCAATTTGTAATTGTATATTATAAGGTATAAGTTTTTTAACTACATTATTTGCAGCTTCATATTGAATAAAATTATCATCTTTTGCTTGTTTATTAATAATAGTAGCAAATGTACTTTTTAATAACTTTTGTTGAAGACCATATTCTCTCACTAAAGGACTAGCAACAAAATATATTGCATCGGTTGATGGTACTCCAGCATTCATTAAATAATTTAATACAGGTGTTGTTTCTATATCTGCTTGAATATCAGCCACCCATGGATCTGCTTCAGCATCAAGTTGACCATTCATTTTATGACTACGTGTATCAGCAATACGTACATTATCTTGATCATATTTATGAGATAAAGAAATAACCTTTTGACCTTTCTTATTTAACATAGTATTATGTCTTACAAGTAAACGTACATCATAATTATCTTCACCTTCTATAGTTTTATTAAGTATATCATCAAATTTTGATTCTTTATACGTTGCTGGCATCTTAGCACCAACAGAATTCCATATTGGATGTTGTTTATTATCTTGAGCATCAATACCTAATGCAGCTTTTGCTGTCATGTTTTTATCATGCTTATCAAGATTATACCCAATCTCTAATGTTGTACTAGGAGATATTGCTCTTTTAGTATCATCTTTTGCATTAACTCTTTCTGCTTCACCATGTGCTACATTATATCTATTATATTCTGTAACATATTTTTGAATGTCATCAGCAATTGGTTTTAATAAATATGTATCATTTGGTCTTACTAATGATGCATAATTCTCAGGTATTGAAAGTAACTCTGCCGTTGTTTCAATAATTTTATTTTCTAATGCAGCTTTTTGCTTACCTATAAGACTCTTTGCATTTGGCGCAGTTTTATCAGTAACCAGTTTCCCTTTTAAAGAAGCTAATTCCTTTGATAATTCTGTATTAGTCTTACTTGATTTAACATAATTTCCTCTACCATCAATATGTGGCATCATGAAATAAAGTTTATCAACATCAAAATCAGATCCTGATTTAGCAACAATCTCAGATGGAACAACAATTTTATTACCTGCTGAAGGATTCATAAAGTGATATACTTCAGCAAATTCTAATGAGTTTAAGTTTTGAATTGGGATACGTGCTCCTGATAGTGTAATTAACTTTCTGTTATCTCCAGTATTTAACCATTCATCATCTTTAATTGCCTCATTTAATCTCTCTAGAGTACTAATTTCTTCATTCTTAAACTTAAGTTTTAGTAAATTAATAAAGTCTCCTTGGAATGCAATTGCAACTTTCATTGCATCTGTATTTCCATTTTCTCCTGGTTTGTAAAATGGTAAATTATTTGAACCTAACCATTTCTTTTTTTCTGCTTCTGTAGCAGTTTTAAGATTAGCTTTACTGTCCCATAAACCATTATACATAGTTGAAGGAACTTGTACAAAAGCTTCTCCTTTAACTTTTTGTTTAATTAATCTTTTATTGATTACTGATAATAATATTTTTTCAATTGTATCAGCTTCAAGATGTAAAGATAAATCTGTTTTAAGAGTACCATTATCATTAACACCAATCATCTTAACTAGATGTTCTGGCATATCTCTTTTTGATAATTCTTTTTGTACTAAAGATAATAACTTAGTAAACTCTCCTGTATATTTTCCATTCTTTTTTTCCCATTGAATTTCATCAAGTAATTCAATTTTTAATAATTCAGTATAATTAGCAACATCTTCATGGTAGGTTTTAGCTAATTCTGCATGCTTATCATATGCAAGTTTACCTTGTTCATATAAACCATCAAGTATTAATCCTCTTAACTGTGTTGGAAAAGTAATCTTACTTTTAAATTTGTTATTTACTTCAGTAACATTTTTAAGGTATTCTAAATAAATAATATTTTTTGTAAGAGTTAATTCATCTTTTAATTTAGTTTTAGTATCATCAGTAAATACATTATCGGGTTCTCCGGTTTCAGTAACGTTACCTACTTTAGATCCAGATTCAAATGTTACATACTGAACATTATTTCTCATCATCTCTTTATGTAAATGATCTAATTCAGAACCTTTAATTTCAGATGGAATAAGTGGAGAAAGTGCAAACTTATGCATTGCAGTTACAGGAGCTAGTGTATCATTTGCTAGTTCACCATAATTTTGTAATTTGTATACTGGGAAAAACTCTTCTATTTGTGATGCAGATACTTCTCTTCCATTTATTTCATCTTGATATAATGCTTCTTGTTTATCTGACCAGTTATTTTCTAATTTTTTAAGAGTTCTATAAGCATCAATAGTAATATAACCTGCACCATCAGCTTCATTCATTTTTTCATAAGCAGCAATGTCTTTACTAATAGTCTTATCTATTATTTCTTTTATCTCTTCTTTAGATTTACCTGAGCCCTTTAAACTTAATGCATAATCTTTTCTTAAACCTGCTTCAATATCATCTAAATAAATAGAAGGTCTTTCAACATCCTTGATTATAGCTGTGTTAAAAGTACCATCATAAGAAAAATTATTAAACTTTCCTCCTAATTTAGCTGCATAAGTTTTCTTATTCCATACATCATTGATAAAGTTCTGAGCCCATTCATCAGTTAAAAATTTTCTACCACCAGATTGTGCTCCAGTATTTCTTTTATGTAGGTTTTCTTTATCATGATTAAACTGTGACATCTCACCTATAAATAGATTTACAGTCTCAAAGTTATGTATCCAAGAATTATAAGTATATGCTTTAACTAACATATATTCTTGTTCTTGTGATGTTAAGTTTGGGGAATTAGTTTTTTCAATTAATGAACTATTAATATACTTATTGTTTACTAGGTTATCTAAATTACTAGATACTTGTTCATTAAAATATTCTAAAATATCTTTTTCAATTTCTTGCCTAAGCTTAGTATTTTTTCTTAAATAAATAGTTAAACCACCTTGAGTTTCATTTACTCCTTTTACAGTAGCCTCACTAAGTAATGATTCTTTAGTTTTTTTACTTAATACTTTATCAAAAGCAGTAAATACTTCTCCAGCATATATTGGGTTTTCTTTTGTACCGCCAACTTTTCTATTGTAGCCTGTATACTTTTTAAATTCTTCTTTATTATTTTTAAACTTTTGAATTCTTTCAAACTCAGAAGCAATATAGGGCATTATAATTTTATTTGCAGCATAGATATCTCCAGTTTGTTCACTGTCAAACATGTCAACATCTACATATAAATTACTATCTTTTCCTTTATCTTTTATTAAACCACCTTTTACTCTTACACCAATAGATGTTTTCTTACCGGCTGCTCTAATAAATTCTTGAAGTCCACCTTTTAACATAGTGTGCATTTCTTGTAAGAACTTACTTGATTTATCTAACTCAGATGTATTTGTACCTTCATTAAATTCAGCAACCTGAGTTCCAGATACCATAGTTAAATCTAAAAATCTATCATTTCTTCTATCTTTTTGACCTTCATCTATCTTACCAGTTTCATAATTAAATACACTTTTAAGTATTTGAGAATAATTTGTAAAACTAGATACTGTTGGATTTAAATATTTCATGTATTTAAACTCATCTTTTATCCAACAATCTGTAAGATTTTCAATGCTATTTAAAGCATCAATCTTTCTTGCTACTGAGAAATCTTGTACAAAAGGAAATACCATATCTCCTGCTGCATTAAACACTCCTTTACCTTTAGTTTCTAATCCAAATTGTGCTTGCAATCCAGCTAATCTATCAAGTATATTTTTTTGATATACTTCAGCTCCTTTTAAACTTTTAATAACACCTTTTGGTATTTTACTTTTAAGTATAGCAAGTGGATCAACTACAAAGTCTCTTAATACTTTTTGTGCATCAGCACTAGCCTTAAATGGACTTTCTTGTATATCAGCTATATCTTTAACAACTTGATATATATACTGTAAACCATAGTATTCAGAATCTTTTTCTAATTCATCTTTGATAACATTTAAATTATCTAAATCAATTCCTATTGATTTTGCAAATCCAATAGATTTTTTAATATTTAATGAACCAGGGTTATTTTTATCTTCAAATGTTTTAACTAAACTAGCAAGCTTAGTTAACATAGTTATATTATCTACTTTAGTAATAAACGGGTTATCTTCAGGCTGTATAGTTTTAAACTTAGCTTGAAAACTTCTTATAATATTACTTGGTTCAATAGAAGCATCGGTTACTTCCATAGTAAATCCGGTTATTTCAGATTGAAAATCTCCATACATGTCAGGTATCATTTCTTTAATTGGAAATGCCGTCAATTGTGTATAGGGAATATCTGATAAACTTAAGTCTTGCCAGAAAGCTGCACTAACATCAAACTCTGAAGTATGTTTTATCTTAGTAGGATCTGGTAGTTTCTTTTCTACTAGTTGTTTTAGTTCTGGTGCATAAGTTACAGAAGCTTCTTTTAATTTATTAAATGCAACTTCTCTATTTTTAACACCACCAACTTCTCTTAATAGTACTCCCCAAATTTTATTAAAATCTACAAGTTCTTTAAAGCCTAATTTATTATTTACTGTTTTACCATTTGTAATTTTAAATAAACTTTTAACAATATATAATGTTTCTTTACCTGCAAACTGCTCAGCAGATTTTTTACCTACTGCTTTATCAACTATACCTGCACTATCTTTACCATCTGTAGCATCTGTTTCATCTACTATATTACCATTCTCATCTAATACTTCATCACCATAATCTACATCAATAAACTTTTGACGTATTAAATCAAATCTACTATTGTCAGCATGGTATTTCATAACTCCAGATTTTTCATCTCCCCAGTTATTAATTGTATTTTGTAATATTCTAATATTGTCAAGTAAATCTTCTTGGTCAGAAGTTAAATTTGTATATACAGGGCCCTCTTCTTTTATTTCAATTGATTCAAAATCTTTTGCACCGCCTTTTACATAATTATCAAATTGAGCTTTAGCATCTCTAATGTCATTAACAACTATTATACTTGCATTTTTATCATTAAAAATTATATTATTATGTTTATAAAAATCTGATATAATTTCAATTGATCCCTTATACTTTTCCCCCTTAACTCTTTCTCCTTGTTTCATATCTGGAGTTAAGTTGTTAAAGTTTTCAACTTGAGTATTTAAAAATATATATTTATGTTCTCCTGATTTACTACGTATAATAGCAAGAGATTCATTTTCTAAATCTTCTACAGTTTTAATCTCACTAAATGATTTATCTGTAATAGGTCCTAACTCATCATTAAGTTCATCTAATTTATCTTCTAATACAGCTTTAACATAACCATAGGCCTTACTTCTATTAGTAACACCTTCTGCATCTTTTTGCTCTGACAATAAAACTAATGTACCTGACTTAGTAACTTCACTACTATTACTTAATCTATTATCATAATTTGCATCTACATAATCAGATAGAATAGAATCAATACTATTAGATATTAAGTTAGCTTCTTGTTTAGTTAATACGTCAATTTCTCTATCATTTACTTTTTCTACACCTCTATTAAGTATATCCCACATTACATTATCTATAGAAGGACTATACTTATTTAATAGACTTGGGTCTTTACTTGCTAAATATAATGCATCAAACATTTCAGTTACTGATGATGGGTAATTACCTACTACAACATCTTTTGTATTAGTTTTACCTCCAAATAATTTATATAAAAAGTCTAGTATCTTTTGGAATAGAGTTTTTTGAACAGGTACTTTTGCTTTAAATGTTTTTGGATCTTTTGCATAAGTTCTAAAGTCTTCAGCAATCATTTCTTCAACTTCAAAGAATGACTTATTTGCATAAGGTGTATTACCAGACTTATCTGTATATTCTCTTATATCATTATATAACTTAAGCTTTTCTTTTTGAGTAAGATATAGTTGAGAAAATCCATGCCATGCCTCATGATATACATCAACCATACTACCTTTCTGATAAATAGATATATTACCTAGTATACTTGAATCTATTAGGGTTGCTCCAGCTAGTGTAAATCTTGCAAATACATCTGAGTTAACTAAATTAGCTGCATGATCAAGTGTAATATATTTATTTAAAGGTGAATTATTCCACCAGTCCTTAGCTTTTTGTACATCTTTAACAGTTACATCTCCACTTAATTTTGCTGATCTATCTAACCCAGCAATATTTTGATTTAATAATGAAGCAGCTCTTGATGTTCTACTAGTAGGTTTAATAGGATTAGTTAAAATAACTGCATCTTCAAGTTCAGGTATTATTTCTTTTTCCTCTGTAGCAATAACTTCCTGCTCTTCAACTTCATCTTCTAACTTTGGAGTTTCATTCTTTGTATTATATTCAGTTTCTGCTACAACACCAAGATAAGCACCTTGTGTACCATCTTCATTTACTGCATATACTTCAATAACATCTGTATGTATTTCTCCAGATTCAAGAGTTAACTCAGGTCTTCTTACTAATCTTACTAAGTTACCTGCTGTTGGCCATGTTGGATCTTGATAAGTTTTACCACCAACTGAAATTAATGCGGTTTTATTATGAAAATATACTTTAGCTTCTTCAGTAATATCAGGTACTTTAACTTTAAAATTTGCATAATGTACTTTATAAAAACCTTTTTTAACTGAAGTAACATCAACATCAATTACGTCATTAGATTCTTTTAATTTTTCTACTATACTATTTTTTAAGTTCTTTGTATCAGAACTTGTATTTTCTTTTAATTCTGCTTTAGCTTTATCTACTATACTAAGGAATTTAGATGGTAAAGCAAACTCCATGTATGTATTAAATACACCTGGATCTCCACTATTAATACTAATTTCTGTCTTTAAATCTTTAATAAAGTCAATGTAATCTTTAAATTCAATACTATTTGTATCAGCATTATAAGTCATATAACGCTCATCCTTAAGTAGTTCAGAACTAAAGTTCATTTTTGCAGGATATCTTTTCTTTCCATCCTTACCACCCTTACCACTTACTAAAACATCATAGATTGCTGTAGCATCTGCTGCTAATTCATCTACAGTTTTATTATTTACAGATTCTTGAGATAAATTAATTGAGTTTTGAAGAAAATTTCTTTGTTTTTGTTCTTGAGATGTATCATCAGAATAGTTAAACCAAAATTCTTTATTTTCTATTTTACCTGCAGTCTCATGTCTTCTTGTAGTTGCTTGTAAGTCATTACTAAAAAACTGTTTGTAAAAATCTATTCTTTCTGAAAAAGTAAAATCCTTGTTAGTTAATACTTGTGAAACTTGTAATGCAATATCTTTAGGTACATCAGCTCTATCAACTATAAATTCATTACCATTTAACATTATACTTGCATATCCTTTCTTAAATATACCTCTACTTTGTTGAATAGTTTTAATTGTCTTAAACGTATTTCTGTTAACTCCGTCAAGATTTATAATTTTATTTAACATTAATTTACTACCAGTAATTGATTCTGGCAGACCATCACTAATACCTAAAAGAGGAATAAGAACACCTTCTTTATTTCCTAATACAGATTCTTTAAAATCATATATTTTTTTAAAGTCTTCTTGTTGTGATTGTTTTATTGATGTATAATATTCATTAAATGTAATACCTAGTTCTTTTGAATATGTTTTAGTTGCAATGTCATATGGATCAAGAATTTGATCTTCTTTACCATATATATTTGTTATTGAATAGGTATCTCCTTTTTTTCTGGCATCTCTTAAAAACTGATATACAAGTTTTCCACCTACTTCTTTTGAACTAATGTTACCTTCATCACTAAAATATACAGGGTTACCTTGAGAGTCTGATATAACTAATGCAACCATCTTATCTGTTGGAGTTACATCTTCAAGATTACTACCTTGTTTTTTTATTGATCTAGACTTTATAATTAAGTTTCGTGTATAGTCATCTAATTCTGTTTGTGGTATAGCAGATAATGGTAATGCTTTAACTTTAAGACTTACATCTTCATATATTAAATCATCTGCAATTGTTTGTTCAGGATTAATAACTTGTTTAATTGCATTAAGAGTGGCATATATTATTTTTTTTGATTCATCAATTTGTTCAACATCAGTAATATTTTTTGATGTTGGATCAACAGCTAAAAATTCTTGAAAAGTACTTGTAAAAGAACTATATGGTTTTAATCTTTCATTAAACTCACCTTCTGTTGAATCAAATTGTTCAATATTAAATGCATCTTTTAATTTTGTTTCTGCTATTGTCTTAAGTAACTTAATATCATCAACAGCAGTATAAGTAGATATAATCTTTTGAATACCTTTATCAGGATGCATAAATGCTTGACCTAACTTATGCAACATTTTTAAATCAACAAAATCTTCTATTTCAAAAAAATCAGTATTAGTTATATCAATAATTATTCTTGGTATATGCTGAACAATTTTTGCTGCAACTTCTGGTTTAGACTTACTAGCTTTACCATTATAAATATGTTTAATATATTTATTTACATCAAATGTATTACCATTTGATGTAGCTTCTTGCATATGACCAAAAATATTTTTATATAATTTCTCTACAGTTTCTGTGGAAAGAGCACAATTTATCATAATTCTTTTATTAACAGTCTGATGTTATATCTTCAAATAAATCAGCATCTAATTTTTCTATAGACACCCCTTTTATTTCACTTTTTAATTCATTTTTTCTTATAGAACTTGTTAAAAGATCTTTTACATTATCTGAAGATTCTTCAATTAATTCTTTTTCTTTTACTGTAGGCTTAACTATTGGTGCTTCTTTACCGTCCATAACTGTTTGTTTTAATATAAACAATTTATCTAACTCTGCAAAACTTATTGTTTTTTGTCTTACTTCTGTTCCAATACTTTTTAATAATATTGTTTCTTTAGCCTCATTGATTGAAATAACTCTTACTTCAGATCCTTGACTAGCAAATTGTATTGTATTTGTTTTACCAGTAAAGATAACTTCTTTTGAAATAAGTCTTGTATTAACTTCAATATTATTTACAGTTAAATTAGTAGTTGCATTTTCTGCTAATTCTTGTTCTCTTGTATTAATTAAATCTTGAAGTTCTTTAATTGCTGTACTTGTAAATGCATTTTGATCAATTGCTTTTGCTATAGCTTGTTTAAATACATTTAATTGTTCTATACTTGCAACACTAATAGCTTTTGCTAATGCTGGATCAACACCTTCTTCTTCTTCTAAAATTTCTGTTTCTTGATCAACTACTGCAGGAGATGTTCCTCCATCAGATGTTTCTCTTTGAACATCTTCTGTAGTCTTTACTTCAGCTTTCTTAGGTATAACAGAATTAATTTGATCTATTTGTTCTTGAGTTGGGAATAATGGAATTCTATATGTACCCGGTTCTAATAAAGTTTTTGACTTTGGTTTACTTGCTTCAGTTACTTGACCTGTTTCCTTATTATAATCAACCTCAACTGGTAGTATACTAATATTAGCTTTAAGACCCGTTAAATTAAATAACAAGTTAGAGTATGCCAATTGCTGTAAAGTGTAACCAGGCTTCTGTGGATACTTTGCATTCTCATTATTAAAGTTATTCCACTTACTAGTTTTACCTGTTTTAACATCAATAATAAATACTTTACCAGATCTATCTACAGCAAGTAAATCTACTTCACCTGCTACCTTAGCTTCTTTATCATAAAGTATTACACCATTATTACCATAACCTCTTGATATAATATGTAATCCTTTAGTATCTACTATATCTTTTATACTAACTAGGTATCCTTGGTTTTCTGGATCAGTATTAAATAAATTATCATAAGCCTCTTTACTTATGTTATCTTCATTAAACATTGTTGGTTTATTATCAAACAATAATCTTATTTGATTATCTAAATAATTTCCAGCAACTCTAGATGCCTCATTAGTTTTTTCAGCCACAAGAGTTAATACAGTATTTAATAAATTTTTACTACTTTCTTTTCTTGAAATAGATTTTTCTAAATCTTTAATTTGATTTTTTATATTTTTAACTTCTTCTGTATCACCAAATTCACCTTCTTCAGTTAATAAATCTTCTTTTAATGAATCAATAGTTTGTTGCTGTATTGCAACATCACTAGTATCTTGCAATGCTTTATTAATTTCATTTAACTCAGTTTCAACTTCTGTATATGTAAATTCACTAAATCCACTTAATCCTTTTTGTTTACGTAAAAGTTCTATAAATGATTTTATTGACTCTGGTGATAAACCATCTTTTTGTATTGTAGTTTTAAAACTTATTGTTATTTCATCAGTATTAACATGTTTATATTCTTCTTTAAACTGGTTAATAACATTTGTAACTCTTTCCATTACAACACCGTCCAGTTCATAACCTAATGGAGTACGTTTTATTTTTGCATTCTCATTAATTATTTTTTGTATTGAATCTACTGTAACTTTTTGTTCTGGAGAAAATCCTTCTTGGGATCTTCTATTTAAATAGTCATTTAGTCTAGATATAAATAACTTATACTGACTAATTTGTAAATCATCTTCAGTTGTTTTGTCTGGTTTAGCTTCAAGTTCTGCTAAACCAATTTCATGATTTTTTAAGTAACCTCTTAAAACTGATTCAGATAAATCATCTGCACTCACAAGTTCACCTTTAATATTTATTTTAGGAACTTCATATGTTTCTTCTGTAGTTGATGTTGATTTTTCTAGTTGTATTTCTTTATTATAGTTCTCAATAAGTGATGATGCAATATAATTTGATCTAACAAATGAATCAATTGACATATCATAATCATCTTGATTTGAAATATCAATATTATTTTCTTCAGCATATTTTTCAAAAGCAATAACTATATTATTATATAATTCTGCAGGCATTGAATCTAATGGAGTATCTGTAGTAATAATTTCAAGTGGTGTTTCTAATACAGGTTCCATATCCTGTGTACCTTTTTGAATACTATTATCAATTACTTCTTGTCTTAACTTATTGAATTCATTTTTGATTGCATTTACTTCATCAATATTTGGTTCATTTGCTATTAAATATTTTACTACTTTATTAAACTTATTGATACCATATAATGCTCTAAAACTTTTTAAGTCAATTACATTACCATCAATATTTTCAACTTTTAATAAATCTAGATCTTTATATAGTGTTAATTTACCAGGTACTTCATCTTCTTCTAATATATATTCAGTGTCTGCATATTCACCAGTTAGTAAACTATCATTAACTTCATTAATTGTAACATTAGTTAAAGTACCAATTTCTTTTTTTACTTCAAAAGTTTCTAACTGAGCAATACTACTAGCTTCCATTTTATCAAGCTTATCTAACTCAGCTTGTACTGATTCACTATTAACAGTTGTATTAGACTTCTTAGATCTTAATTGTGCAATATTTACAAATGGAGCAATGATTTCATTATAATCCGGATGGGATCTTTTAATAACAGTTTTATTTACATCATTAAAGATTTCTTCAGGAGTGATACCAAACTGTTGCCACATTTGAAAATCTTCAATACTAATATATAAACCTCTACTAGCTAAACCATTTAGTAAATCATTATCTTCTTTTTTATCAAACTCTTGATCTTTTAATGCTTCATAATATTCTCTACGGTTATCATATAGATTTTTCATCCATACTTTATTTCTGTTGACATGTTCAACAAAGTCTTTTGGATTATGTAGAAGATTAATATTTTCTACTAATGCTTGTGATTCATTTTCTAAAGAATGAAAGTCAATTAGTTTAACAAAAGACTCATCAAGATCTTTATTAAATACATAGTCATTAGATTCTTTTGCAACAACTTTTAAATAATCTTTATAACTATCCTTAAGTTTATTTTTTTGTTCTTCTACAGCATCAGTATAATCATCTTCAATTTTTTCTAATGAAGCATTTGGATTTTCTTCTTTAAACCTATTTATTATTTGTCTTTTATTTCTATCAAGTTGTAGATATACGTTTAATTCATCTCTATAACTTTTAAGAGTATCAAGTTTTTTAGTTTGTAAATTAATTTTAGCTTTAACTTCACTAGTTTGTGGTTGTGACTTCAAGTTATCAATGTTAGTCTCAAGCATATCAACTTCATTCATTAATTTTTTGTTGTCAAACAAAACATTAATATCTGAAAAACTAGCTTTCTTAAGTGGACCATTGGAAGTTATGTCTTTAACAATACTAGCCATTCTTTCCATTGTATTATCAAATGATTCATTTAAAAATACAGCATTACCCATAGCAACATTCCAAGCATGATGAGTTGTTACAGCTTCATTATAGTCTGGACTATTTTTATTTTTATTTACTTCATTTAAGTTAACCGGATTAGGAAAATTCTTTTTATAGTACTCATGCTTTGTTTCTATTCTTTTAATTTTACTAATAGCACTATCTAATTTTTCTAAATACTTAGCACCTTCACCTGCAGGAATACTTGGAACCGCTTCTTCAAATTCTTCAGCTGTTAAATCTTTATATGATTCTAATGTATCTGTATAATGATATAATAAATCATTATCAGCAGCTCTAATTATTGCTTTATTAAATGATGCATCAGCCGCATCTCTTGATTCTTTATCAGCACCTGTTAATCTTACAGTTTCTGCTTCTGCTTGCATTCCTAATCCAATAGCATTTGAATTCCAAAAATCAGCCATATCAACATTGCTAAGTTCATTAACTAAGTTTTTACCATAGTTATCTCTTATAGCAGCATATTCAGCAAATTCTTTAGGGTTTGAGATTTTATTATATCCAATACTTAATAAATTTGGTACACCGTTTAATGGTGCAGCAAACATACCCATTACAAATCCAGATGCAAATGTTTCAAAACCTTGAGCACTAAACTGTTCTTTTACTGCAGATTTAGTAAGACCCATAGCGTAGTCATATGTTGCTAATTTATCATTAGAAAAAGAATCAATGTAATAACTTTCAGTTGCTGAGGCAATTACATCTTGTGCATTTTCTTGTAAGGCTTCTGTTATATTCTTTTTAAAATATGATATACCACCTGTAACACTTTTTCTTATTGGATCTTTAGCAAATGATCTAAGTGTATTTACTAAAGTTTGTTTTCTCCAATTTAATGTAGGAGTTAATACTTTTTTACCAGTCTTTAAAGTTTGTTTAGCAAGTGTTCTTGATACTGATCCACCTTCTAAATTTAATATATCTTTTGTTTTTGCAGCTAAAAAACTTGTTCCTCTACCTTTTACTCCTACAAGATTATCTAATACAATTTTATTAGACATAAATATTAATGCAGTATTCCATTGTAAAGCAGATACACCAGCTTTTTTTGCTGTGTCCATCATATCTTTTTGCATTTCATCAGAGGGTGCTTGTTTATTTTTTGCATAATATTCATCATACAATCTATTATAAACATCATTTTGTTGCATACCACCTTCTAATCTTGCTTCAGATAAGGCCATATTAATACCTCTTACTTCACCATAAAAACCTCCAACAGTTTTTCTTCCAGCATCTGTTAATCTTGCAAGACCTGTTAAATTATTTTCATTTTTAGCAATCTTAACTGCAGCATCAGTAAGATGTTCTAATGGATTTAAAAATCTTGCAGCTTTATTAACAGCTGTATTTGATCTAGCAGCATTCCAAAAAGTTCTTGCAGCACTAACAGACTCTACACCTTTAATAGTTGCATTAACAGCCTTCATACCATCTACGGCATAATCAAGACCTTTTATACCTTTCATTATATTTCTTCCAACATTTGCTGTTGCTACAAATGCTGCAGGCGCAGCACCTCCACCAGTCAATGCAGTAACACCAATTGCAAGAGCTTCTTCAAGTACAGCTTCAGTTATAATACCAGCTGTGTATCCAAAACTCATAGCTGTATTATTTAAAAAACCACCTACACCACCTTTAGTAGAATTTCCCAATGCTGCAGCTCTTGAATAAAACTCACCTTCTTCAGGATCAGCAGAAAAATCTCCTTGAAACATTTTAACCAAACTCTTTGGTCCTGCTACAAATCCCCTTCCAAACAAAGGCCAGAATGCATGATTCATCATTCTTTTAGTATCTTGCCATCCAGTAGTTCCAGCATTATAAATAGCTTCATTGTCTCTAAATGGATGAAAACCTATTTTATCAAAAGTCTCTTGACCATAGGCTTTGTATCTGTCATAAAATGCATTTCCAGAAGGACCTGCATCATAAGCATAAATTCTTGAGTATTCATTCTTATCTTGTCTTGTATTTAATTTTGCAGTAGAATGAGCATGTAGTGCTTTTCCAAATTCTTCTGGTGACATTTTCTTAGCAGTAGCCGGTTTTGAAATTGGGTTACCTACTAATTTTCTTACAGAACCTTGATTACTATTTAAATTATCTGTACCAGGATGAAAAGGAACAAAATTTTGACTTCTAGAAAAATCAGGTTTAGGCATTGAAAGCCTTTCTCCTTCAAAAGGAGATAAACTTTTTGCATCTAAATTTGGAGATTCAATCCCACCATAACCAGATCCTAATGCATCTAGTGAACTAAAAGGAATATCAGACTCTGCCATTAGTATCCAGTATTATTATATTGACGTACTCTTTCTGAATCATAAAGTTTATCAGTTAAAACTTGAGATAGGTTACTACCTAATGTTTGTGTATTATTTTCTTGAATAGAATTATAATATTCACCTGTTTCATGATTTAATAATCTATATGTTGAAGTTGTAGAATAATCTCCAGTTCCAAAGTCATTTTTTTTAATTTTAAGATTTATATTACCATAGTCATCATTCCATTCATATCCATTTGGATTTGATTCAACAATAGACTGTAAAGGATCTAAATATGAAGATGTATATAAACCATTTGACCAATTGTTTGAATTTGATACAATACTTATACCATTTGTTAATATATTATTATAATCATCAATTTCAATTAATCCTGCTCCTTTTTCAGTTTTAAGATAATTTTTTAACCAATCTGCATCAGGATATAAAATCATTGCTCCTTTATCAGCCTTACCACTTGCAATTGCTTGACTACTCATCTTAAAGTTTTTAAATTTACTTTTAGTATCATTCATTGCCATAATCATATCATTGATAAGTCTTTTACCTTTATCTGTATCATCTGTTTTACTAGTTCCTTTAAAACTTATACCAGATGTAGCAAAATCAAGTTTTCTAAAATCTCTTGAAAATTCATGAAAGTATGCATTTCCTTTAGTACCAAAGGCTAGTGGAGCTACATTAATAGATTGTCTTGATGGAGTAAATAATCCTGCACCTGACATTTCACCAACTACACTTATACCTGGAGGAGCGTTTTTTATTGTTGCAGATGAGTATGCTTTACCAGCTGCCTGAATTAAATCGTCATAAGAATCACTTTCTTTAACTGCTTCAGAAAGATTAAAATAACCTACTTTTTTATGAATAGCCTGTCTCTTATTATATAACTCTTGATATTCTGGTGTATTATAAATAGCTTTTTTAGCTTGCATTGCACCTGCTACACTATTATCTAATTTATTTTTTACTTTATAATCATTAGCAAGTTTCCTCATTTGTTTATCATAATCCAACATTTTAGCTTGTGGATTTTCTACACCCATTACTTTAGAAAATTCATCTCTACTTCTTAATGTACCATCTGGTTTATATAAATATCTTGCTCCCTTAAGTCCTTGTGATTGGAGTTTATCTTCAACAAATTTTGAAGTTTCTTTTCTCCATGTTTTATCTTGTTCAAGATAACCAACATAAGTATTAAAATCTGTTGATGCTCTTGCATATCCTGGTATGCCATCTTGTGTTATAGCACTTACTTTTTTATTATTTTTAACCCACCAATTTAGTTTTTTATTAATCCAATATAAGCTTTCTGCACCTACTGTATTTCTTAAAAAGTTTTCAGAATTATTTGCCATACCAGTCTTAAAACTTTCAATTGTCATAGATTTATCTTTAGTGGTATGTAAAATTTTATTAGCTTGATTTTTAGTCATAACTCCTTCAATTACCAACTTATCTAATAAAGCTAATGATTGTTGCATGTAAGGTAAAGCATACTGATCAGTTTGTCTTTTAGAAATATTTCTACTTAAAGACTTATTATTAACTTCACCTGTTGCTATGTCTTTATCTTCAAACTCACTAAATATATTACTATATGACTCATTAGCAACTACTTGATTATAATTTGGATTTGGAATGTCATTACCATCAGCATCTTTAATATATTTTTCTGTATCATAATGTGATACACCAGTAGTTAAATCCCAATTATTTTTTGCTCTTTTATCTGCAGCTGCATTATTAATAGCAGCAACTTTTTCTCTACTTGCATTTGCAGAGGCAACTTCTTGCATTCTATATGAATGGTTCTGTGCACTTACTGCAAATGGATCTGCTACCATACTTTGTTTAGCATCTCTAAAAGCAAATATTTGTGCAGACTCATCAAGATCTTTTTCCATTAAAGTTGATGCCATAGCACTATCTACTTTCCATCTTAATGATTTAACATCACCATAAGGATTTACAAAACCTGTAGATGTAGTAGCAGTACCTTGATCAGTTTTTAAACTATCATTATCTTTTTGTACTCTTGCAAGTACATCATCATTAATTTGTTTACCTTGTTGTAGTCTTGTTAGTTCTTTTAATAAATCAGGATCTTTATTTCCTTTATTAATTTGTGATTGTAAGTTAGTAATTCTACCATCATATGATTTTGAATCATCTTGTAATGACTCAAATCTTCTTTGTTGTTGTTCTTTAAGTCTATTAAAATTAGTTTCAAGATAATTCATTTCTGCAGCATTCTTATCTCCACCGAATTGTGCAGCATTATTAGCAGCAAATGATTTTCTATTTACATATGCTTGTGTTTTATAAACTTCTTGAATAGCAGGATCAGAACCTAATTGTGATTCTAATAGTTTACTTAATGGTTCCATTAATTGTTCACCATTTTTAGTAGTAACAATATATTTACCATCTGGACTAAAGTTTACTGATTCAATTGATAAACCAGCTTCTTTAGTTAATTTCATTGCTTTCTCTTGTACATTAACATAATTAGTGTAACTAGCATTTGCTATACCTAATGTATTTCCAATAGCAGACTCTTTAAATTCTTCTCTTTGAAAATCTAATGCAGCAACACCATCATCCCAGTATTGTGCTCTCATTTTTTCATCTGTAGAGTTTTTTAAACCTTCAGCTCTACTTCTTTGTGCAGAATAGTTTTTTGTAAAGGCCATATCTTTCATAAGATATTGGTCTTCATAAAATGGTTTAAATACTTGTGTAGCTTGTGTTACATTTTGTTCTAATGATAAATCAAGACCAGATACTTTCTTAAGACTTACATCAATATTTTTAAGTAACTCTTCTTTTCTTTGAATATTATCTCCATGCGTTAAATCAGCATAAAAATAATTACCATAAACTTTATTTAATTGTTTATAGTTACTATCATACTGTGTTTGTTTAGTTTGTAACACATTATTATAGAAATTCAAATCCGGCTGAAAGGGTTGAAACTGAGGGATGTAGTCCGTCACATTTTGAATATATGTAGCCATAGTTATTTAAAATTTAAATTAGCATAAACACCAAATTGAGTTTTAGCTGTTATATCATAAGCTTTTGCGGCTTCAATTTCTGTATTATATCTTTTAAATAATATTCTTTTTCCATTATTCATAAGATTAGCACTCCATTTATTTCTATTTTTATCATAGGATACACCTAAATATTGTGAAGAACTATTTTTATGTGAACTTGTATGTTTATTGTTTTCACTTTTAGTACATATTCTTAAATTTTCTTTTTGATTATTTAAACCATTTTTGTCTAAATGATCAATTACAAAATCAATATCACTACATCTCATAACAATTCTGTGTAAATAAATTTCATATTTTTCATTACTTCTTAATATTCCTTTTTTTTTACTTCTTCTAGCATACCATGTATTTTTAATTTCCACGGCAAACCAATTCCATTGACTTAACCAATAATAATCATCATCATCTACTAAAGCAAATTTATCTTTTGTAAGTGGTAATAGTTTCATATAATTAATCTTTATCTATATTGTAAATATATTAAAATTTTATAAGTTTATTAAACTTATAAGGTTTAGTAAAACATAAATGGGAATACATTTGATCCCATGACATAACCCATATTTGCTTGACCACCTTTTTTCTTGTACTTGCTCATGACTTCATCCATATCAACTTGGGCTAAATCATTTTGACCATATTCATCTCTGGCCATTTGATAAGCAATCTTTTGATCCCATCCTTGACTATGTAATTCAGATGCTCTTTCAGCAATATCTTTTGAATGAGTAGGTACAGCATCTTTACCACCTTGGAACCATATATTACCGCTTCTAGCATCTATATCATATTGTGGATATAGCGCATTAGTTAAAGCTAAGTTAGATGCATTCTTCCAACCAGTACCAAATGCTGTTCTAATATTTTGATCAGCAGCAGTCTTAGCATTTAAAAATTGTTGGTTAGCCATTGTATTTTGATCATATAATTTTTGTGCGGCTGCTTGATTAATACCTTGTTCTTGGTTTCTAATATTAGCTGCATTTTGTGCAAACTGATTAGATGCAGATACATTAGCATTATTTATTCTAGATAAAGTATTAGCAGCTTGTTCTGCACCTGTTCCTTGAATACCAGACATATTAGAAGCAAAAGCTTGAGGTCCAGTAAATTGACCAAGTTGTTGTGCCATTAAATTTGCATATTCACTTTGTTGACCTAATTCTCTTGTTGGATCTAAATACCTTGCAACTGGTGTTTCTAAATCTACTCTTGGTGCGTAAGGCATAAACTTTTTAATTCTTGACTTATCTTTCATTGCACCATAATAGTTCATTAAGTCAGGTGTCATCCACTGAGCATTAAGATTTTGTGGTGAAGGTGTTAGATCTACATCTTCATATTCACCTCTATTAATTGCTTCTTCTCCTGCAATAATTTCTTCCTCTTCTTCTGCTGGTGCAACTTCTTCATCCATTTTGTATTCAGTATACATTTCTGGATTATTTGGATCTTCACTAAAAAATAAAGTATCCCCTTGCTTAATGGCATTAGGATCTTTCATCTTTGCTTCAAACTCTGCTTTAGGTAATCTTTTTACATTAGTATCAATAGCACGGTACCACCACTCATCATCTTTATATGCTTTTCTTATATCCTCAGCTTTTATTTTTCCTTCTTTTAATTTTTTAGCAATATCAGCATTTGTTCTTACACCTAATTGTTGTTTAACTGTTCTACTAGGTTGATGACTTTTAGTTTGAATATAATCTAATACTAACTCAGGATTTTTATCAATAATAGCTTGTTGCATTTCACCTGCAGCTTTTTTAATATCGGCTTTAGTAAGGGGTTTATCTTTTCCACCAATTGGAGGAAGACCATATTTTTTTCTATATTCATTTAATCTTACAACACCTTTAGGAGTATAAGCTTCATTCATTTCATATGGTGGAGTTGAAATACCTTTTTGAGCCTTTGGTAATGAACCTCCATATGCATATTGATTCTGCATATCCGGATATTCATTATATTGTGGATACATGTAACCAGGATTGAATGGCATACTATCTTCATCCATTTGATAACCATACTGTGCCATTGGTTGTTGCATTTCTTGAGGCATAGCAACTGGTTCTCCATTTGGCATTTGTTCAGGAGCTTCCATCATTCCTTCTTCAGGATTTTGCTCTTGACCTTGCTCCATCATTTCTTCTTGAGAAGATTGTTGTTGCTGTTCTGCTAATTCTGGTATTAAGTCTTCATCTTTAATACTATTAGCTTCCATATATGGTCTAGCTACTTCTGGTATACCTTGAGGAAAACCTTTTTTACTTTCTTGTGCTAATGCTAATGCTCCTAACTTCATTGTGTAGTTACGTATCATTATTTCAGCAGTCTTTCTTTCAAGTGCTCCTGAATCAGGATCTTGTAATAGCTTTCTATATTTACTTAAGTCATATTGTTTAGCTAATTCAGCTGGTGTATATGATTTAGAAGATTTAGATGTACCACCTTTTTTTCCAAACTGCGCTAACATATTTGGATCTTTAATACGCATTGATCTAGTATCACTAAAGATAAATGTATCATCAGGAAGATTTAATGGTACACCACCAGATGAATGTCTTGGTCCTTTAATTACAAGGTGTTCTGCCATTCCATCACCATTAATGTCACCATAAACAGTTTCCCCTCCTTCAGCCTCTAAATTAGCTTGATTCCGTGGTACTGCTGAGATAGTATTAGCTACACTCATATCTTTAGGACCAGCATTTAAATCTGCTCCACCAAAACTAAGTGACTGATTTGGTACTATTCTATTACCATTAACTTTGCCTCCTCTAGCTTTACCTGGTAATTTGGTTATTTTTACTTTATGATACATAACTATATTTTTAAACAAATTCTAATTCACCACCTTCTGC
>Ga0105096_10000022_pt1 | contig 31173 bp, 36 predicted proteins | sample PPLLak3cmMay2015_FD_87036 | JGI IMG/M metagenome (GOLD analysis project Ga0105096, IMG submission 87036) | Freshwater sediment microbial communities from Prairie Pothole Lake near Jamestown, North Dakota, USA - PPLs Lake P7 Core (1) Depth... | ecosystem: Environmental > Aquatic > Freshwater >... | reverse complement strand
GCCGGCGAAACGTTCGCGCGACCGGCGATCAACGCACCGGTTGCGGGCCGAGCCAGCGCAACACCAGGATGGTCAGGTCGTCAGCCACGTCGGCGCCGCCGACGAACGCCAGCACATCGGCCTGCAGCGCCGCCACCACATCGGCGGCGCCGGCATCGGCGCCGAGCCCGAGCAATACCCGCTCCACCCGCGGCGCGCCGTACAGTGCGCCGGCCGTGTTCAGCGCCTCGGTGACACCGTCGGTGATCAGGCACAGCAACTCGCCGGGCACGAGCGTGAGCCGCGCCCCTTCGTAGGGAAACCCGGGCACGGTCGACAGCGGCGGGCCGTCGCCGTCGCCAATGCGCAGCAGCTCCTTCCGCTCCGGCTGCAGCCGGTACGGGTTGTCGTGGCCGGCATTGCAGTAGGCCAGTTCGCCGCTGTCGAGATCGAGCACGGCGGCAAAGGCGGTGACGAACAGCATTTCGCCGTTGTCGCGCGAGACCTCGGCATCGGCGACATTCATGACGCGGCCGAGGTCCGGCAGGCCGCAGGCGTCGGCCAGGGGCGTGCGCAACGTGACACTCTTGTACAGCGCCTTGCTGACGGCCATGAAGATCGACGCCGACAGCCCCTTGCCGGCCACGTCGCCGATCAGGAAGAACAGCCGCCGCCCGTCGAGCCGGAAGTAGTCGTACAGATCGCCGCCGACCTCGCGCGCCGGCGTCAGCAGCGCGGCCAGGTCGATGCGTGCGTCGCCGGCCAGCAGGTCGCGGCGCGGCAGGGTCGAGTTCTGGATCCGCTGCGCCGCTTCGAGTTCGCCCGCGACCCGCGCCGCCTGTTCGCGCTGCTTCTGGACCGTGCGTTCGAGCAGGCGGCGCTGCCGATTGGCCTCGGCCAGCGTCAGCGTGAGCAGCACTCCGAAGAGCAGCATCAGGCCGACGCTCGGCGTCGCGGCATCGAGCAGCAGCCGCCGGGTCTGGAACAGCAGGACCGACGCGCCCAGCAGCAGCAGCAGACAGCCGAGCAGCAGCGCCGCCGCGACCTCGGGCCGGGTTCGCGGCGTCGCCCACAGCAGCAACCCGCCCAGCAGCAGCACGACCAGCGCTTCGGCGGCGGCAGCGCGGTCCGGCCGCCGCAGCCAGCTGCCGTCGATCAGGTTCTCCAGCAACTGCGCCTGGATCTCGACACCGGACATGCGTTCGCCGAGCGGCGTGTCCAGGTACTCGTGCAGACCGATGCCGGTGAGGCCGATCAGCACCAGTTGCCGCTCGAACAGCGACGGGTCGGCCTGCCCCTGCAGCACGTCGAGGGCGGAGACGAAGCGCTCCGGTGCATGGCCGGAGAAGTAAGGGCGGAGGCTGCCGTCCGCCTCGGTGGGAAAGGAGAGGCTGCCGATCGCCACCGCATCGACCGCATCGCCACTGGCGCTCAGCCGCAGTGCATTGGCGCCGGCAGAGACTCGCAGCAGTTCCAGCGCCAGTGTCGGCACCAGCGTGCCGTCGATGCTCGCGACCAGCGGCACCCGGCGGACGATGCCGCCGCTGGCGTCGACCGAGATCAGGCCCCAGCCGGCGGCGGCGCGATTCAGCTCGTCGATGCTGGCGACTGCGCCGGCGTACCGCGCCACCGGCAGCGTCGCCGCATCGCCGTCGGCCCGCACCATCACCGGCGCCGCGCGCAGCCGAATCCCGGTCGGCGCCGGCGCTCCGGCGACCGCCAGCACACCGCGGGTGGCGGCGATCGCCTCGGCCAGCAGGGCATCGTTCGACGGCAGCGCCTTCAGCGCCGCCGCAACGGCTTCATCAGCGATCGGCGTCGCCGCGAGCAGCCGTTCGGGCGACAGCGCGTCGGCCTCCGGCATCAGGATGTTGATACCGATCGCCGCCGGCTGCGCCCGGTCGATCTCGCGCAGCAGCCTCGCCAGCACTGTCCGTGGCCACGGCCACTGGCCGAGCGCGGCGAGGCTTTTCTGGTCGATTTCGACCACCGTGACCGGATAAGCCGCGACCTGCCGCGGCTGCAGCGACTGCAGCGTGTCGAACCATGCCGACTGCAGCGGCTGCGCCCAGCGCGGCTCGATCGCGATCCCTGCCAACAGCGCCGCCAGCAGCGCCGCGCCGACGAGCCGGATGCGGACCGCCGCCGCTCCGGCCTCGCCCGCCGGGCGCGGGTTCACAGGGCGATTTCCAGCCCGTCGTAGGCCGCACTGACGCGCAGCGGCGCACCGCTGCGGGTGATCTCCTCGAACCGCCGCGTTTCCGCCAGCACGGCATCAATCGCGGCGTCGTCAAACACCGGCTCGTGGTGGAACAGGCACAGGTGCCCGGCGCCGGCGCGCTGGCACAACTCGACTCCGACGACATTGCTCGAGTGGCCCCAGTCGGCCTTCACGGTGATGGCATCGGCCAGCGAGTACATGGCGTCGAAGATCACCAGGTCGGCGCCGCGGAAGAACTCGATGAAGCGATCGAGGTGGTCGGCCTCGCCGAGCGGATGCTCGGAGTCGGTGGAGTACACGAGCGCCTTGCCGCCGGCCTCGAAGCGATACCCGTACGAGTCGCCGCCATGCCTTTGCAGCAGCGCCCTGACCGACATTCCCGCGATGTCGTAGACACGGTCGGGTTCGAGTTCGACGAACTGCAGCTCGGCGCCGAAGATCGAGAAATCGACCGGGAACGACGGCCGTTCCTGTTGCCGGCGCAGCGCGTATTCAAGTTCGCGATGGCCACCGTAGATCACCAGCCGATTGCCGGGGATGTAGGCCGGCACGAAGAACGGCAGGCCCATGATGTGGTCCCAGTGCAGGTGCGACTGGAAGACGTGAAAGGTCTGCGGTCCGGTGGCGGCGCGGCGCGCCATCACCGCCTGGCCGAAGGGCCGCAGGCCGCTGCCCATGTCGCAGACGACGAACTCCGGTCCGCCGGTGTCGATCTGAACGCACGAACTGTGGCCGCCGTAGGTGCCGGCGGCGGCGAACGGCAAGCCGTCGAGAAAGGCGTCGATCCCGGCATCGCCGGCGAAGACGCGGCCATTCGCCTCGCGCAGCGCCGCCCGCAGCTTCTGCCGGACGCCCGCCGCGGTCAGCGCAACCGGCAACGAGCCGCGCGTGCCCCAGAAGCGAACGCTGTTCACCGCGGCGTCGACCGGTAGGCCGCCGCGGCCTCGGGCGAGCACAAGGCCAGCGCCGATTCGACGTCCGGCGCGATCGTCAGCACCCGGTCGAAGCGGCTGATGGCGAAAACCTCCGCCACCACCGAGTACAAGCTGGCGACGATCAGTTTGCGCTGCTGTGAGCGCAGCTGTGTTGCGGCGATCATCAGCACGCGCAGGCCGCCGCTGCTGATGTAGTCGACCTCGGAGAAGTCGAGCACCAGGCCGAGGCTGCGGGTCTGCGCCTGGGCGAGCAGCGGCATCAGCTCCGCTTCGAAGCGCGGCGCGTTGACATGGTCGATCCGGCCGGAAGCTGCGGCGACCAGCGTGTCGGCGTATTGGCGGCTAGTGATCGGCAACGGTCGGATTCGCGCGGCGAGTGGGGCGGCGCCCGGCCGCAGTATAGGAGCGGGTACGCAGGCCCGGCACCCGTGGCGCCGCCGGCCGGCTACGCGGCGGGGCCTGCAGCGTCGCCGGCGTCCTGCTCGGCGAACACTTCGGCGGCGATCCGGAACGCCGACACACCCGCCGGCACGCCGCAGTAGATGGTGGCGTGCAGCAGCGCCTCCTTGATCTCGTCGCGGCTGACGCCGTTGTTGCGCGCCGCCCGCAGGTGCAGCCGCAGTTCGTCGGGCCGGTTCAGCGCCAGCGTCATCGCGATCGTCAGCAGGCTGCGGGTGTGGCGCGACAGCCCGGGCCGGGTCCAGACCTCGCCCCAGCAGTAGCGCGTGATGAGATCCTGAAACTCGGCGTTGATCGGCGTGCGGCCGGCGAGCACGCGGTCGACATAGTCCGCGCCGAGCACCGGCCGGCGTACCGACAGCCCGGTCTCGAAGCGGCCGCGTTCGTTCAGGCCGCCGTCGAGCATGAACGCCAGTGCCGCCGCGGTGAAGGCGCCGGCCTGCTCCCAATTCGAAAAGTGCGCGGCATCGAGTTCGACATAGCGGGCGCCGTCGATCGCCTGCGCCACGGCGCGGCCGAGTTCCGGCGGCGTCGAGCCGTCGTGGGTGCCGGCGATCACCAGCGTAGGCAGCTTGATTGCAGCCAGGTCGCCGCGCTGGTCCATGTCGCGGACCGCGGCGCCGTTGGCCATGTAACCCTGTGGCGAGGTCGAGAGCAGCATCTGCCGCACCTTGTCGACTTCGGCCGGCGCCCGGCTCCGGTAGGCTGCGGTGAACCAGCGCTCGAGCACCGACGGCGTGATCGCCGCCATGCCGCCCTTGCGAACGGCATCGATTCGCGCTTCCCAGATCGACGGATCGCCGACCTTGGCGCCGGTGTTGGCAAGCACCAGCCGCCAGATCCGCAGCGGGTGATGGACGCCGAGCCACATGCCGGTCATCCCTCCCATCGACAAGCCACAGAACGACACCCGTTCGACTCCGAGGTGGTCGAGCAGGCGCAGCGCGTCGTTGCCAAGCTGCGCGATGCTGTACTCGCCGGGCGTGACCTCCGACTGGCCGTGGCCGCGGGTGTCGTAGCGCAAAACGCGGAAGTGGGCGAGAAACGCCGGCATCTGCGGCGCCCACATCTCGAGCGTCGAGCCGAGCGAGTTGCAGAGCATCAGCACCGGCAGCCGCGGATCGCCGTCGAGCTGGTAGTGAAGGCGGACATCTTGAAGCTGGGCGTGGGGCATCGTCCTGCTCCAGTTGCGGAATGGATTGGCGAGGTGGGCGGCGCAGCCGTCGAGCTACTTCTTCGTCACCAGGCCGTAGCCGAACAACAGGACCAGTGCGCCGACGATGGAACCGATGAAACCCGCGCCCTGGCCGGCCTGGTACCAGCCGATGGCTTGGCCAAGGTAGCCCGCCACCAGCGATCCGACCACGCCGAGCACGGTAGTCAGGATGAGCCCGAGTTTCTGCTCGCCCGGCATCACCGCCCGCGCGATCAGCCCGACGACGAAACCGACGAGAATTGTCCAGACGATCGACATGCGAGCCCCCAAGTTCGGCGTTGGGATTGACGCCGCCGCCATCGTGCCATAGCTTGTGTTGCGTCAACTGCCGAAGTAGCCCGCTGCACGAGACTGCCGGCGCGGGTTGCTCCTTATAATCCCGCTGAGAATCAAGGCTTTATGCATCTCATCACCCTCGGACTCAACCACCAGACCGCGCCGCTTGCGCTGCGCGAGCGGGTGGCGTTCATGCCCGAGGAGGTCGGCGGCACGATCGCGCGCCTGCGGGAGCGCCTGGCCGACAGCAACCGCGGCCGACTGACCGAAGCGGCGATCGTTTCGACCTGCAACCGCACCGAACTGTATTGCGCGGTGGAGCAGCCCCAGTCCGCCGGGCAGGCGCTGGCCGATTTCGTCGCCTCCGAGAAACGTCTCGACGGCGACGAGTTCCGCCGCTCGATGTATCTGCTGCCGCAGGCGGATGCCGTGCGCCACGCCTTCCGCGTCGCCAGCGGGCTCGATTCGATGGTGCTCGGCGAGCCGCAGATCCTTGGCCAGATGAAGCAGGCCGAGCGGCTGTCGCGACAGGCCGGCGGCCTCGGGCTGCTGCTGAATCACCTGTTCCAGCGCACCTTCGCCGTCGCCAAGGAAGTGCGTTCCAGCACCGAGATCGGCGCCCACTCGGTGTCGATGGCGGCGGCCGCCGTGCGGGTCGCCGAGAGCATCTTCGGCGACCTCGGCGACAGCAACGTGCTGCTGATCGGCGCCGGCGAGATGATCGAGCTGACCGCCACGCATATCGCGGCGCGGCGGCCGAAATCGGTGACGGTCGCCAACCGCACCGTCGAGCGCGCCACCGCGCTGGCGCACCGCTTCCAGGGCCAGTCGATGCGGCTGGCGGAGCTGCCCGAGAACCTCGCGCAGTTCGACATCGTCGTCTCCTGCACGGCCAGCACACTGCCGATAATCGGCCTGGGCATGGTCGAGCGCGCCGTGAAGAGCCGCCGTCGGCGGCCGATGTTCATCGTCGATCTGGCCGTTCCCCGCGACGTCGAACAGGAAGTGGCGCGGCTCGAGGACGTCTACGTCTATACGGTCGACGATCTGGGCCGCATCGTCGCCACCGGCGCCGAAGGGCGGCAGGCGGCGGTGGCGCAGGCCGAAGCGATCATCGAAAGCCGGGTGCGCGACTTCGACGCCTGGATCCGCAGCCGCGCCGCGGTGCCGTTGATCCAGGGCCTGCGCAGCCGCGCCCAATCGCTGTCGGCGCATGAAGTCGATCGCGCCCGCCGGCTGCTGGCGCGCGGCGAATCGCCCGAGGCGGTGCTCGAGCAGATGGCGCAGTCGCTGACCAACAAGTTCCTGCATGCGCCTCTTTCGGCGCTGCATGAAGCGTCCGGCCAGGACGAAGCCGCGCGCGCCCGGCTCGTTGCCCTGCTGTCGCGCTTCTACTCCCATCCCGAGCATTAGCTCGACGCCGTCCGCGGCCGTGTCGGCGTGCCGCCGGCACGGATTCACTTCACGCCAATGAAATCCTCGATGCACAGCAAGCTCGCCCAGCTGGCGAAGCGGATGACCGAGATCGACGCCCTGCTGTCGCGCGAGGATGCGGCGCGCGACATGAACCGCTACCGGGCACTGGGCCAGGAGCGCTCCGAGATCGAACCGGTGGTGGCCGGATTCAGCGAGTACAACCGCGCCCAGGCCGATCTGGAGTCGGCCCAGGAACTGCTCGCCGACCCCGACATGAAGGCGCTGGCCGAGGAGGAGATCCACGCCTCGAAGCGCCGGATCGAGGCGCTCGAAGGCGAACTGCAGCGCCTGTTGCTGCCGAGCGATCCGAACGACGAACGCAACGTCTTCCTCGAGATCCGCGCCGGCACCGGCGGCGACGAGTCGGCGCTGTTCGCCGGCGACCTGCTGCGGATGTACCTGCGCTACGCCGAGCGCAACCGCTGGAAGACGGAACTGATCTCCGAGTCGGCCTCCGATCTCGGCGGCTACAAGGAAGTGATCTTCCGCATCGAAGGCGCCGGCGCCTACTCGAAGCTGAAGTTCGAGTCCGGCGGCCACCGCGTGCAGCGGGTGCCCGAGACCGAAGCGCAAGGCCGCATCCATACCTCGGCATGCACGGTTGCCGTGCTGGCCGAGGCCGACGAGATCGACGACGTGAAGATCGATCCGACCGAACTGCGGATCGACGTCTTCCGCGCCTCCGGCGCCGGCGGCCAGCACGTCAACAAGACCGAGTCGGCGGTGCGCCTGACCCATCTGCCGACCGGCATCGTCGTCGAATGCCAGGACGACCGCAGCCAGCACAAGAACCGCGAACGGGCGATGAAGGTGCTGGCAGCGCGGCTGAAGGACAAGCAGGTGACGGAAGCGCAGGCGAAGGAGGCGTCGCACCGCAAGAGCCTGATCGGCTCCGGCGACCGCTCCGAGCGCATCCGCACCTACAACTTCCCGCAGGGCCGGGTGACCGACCACCGCATCAACCTGACGCTGTACAAGATCGACCAGATCATGGACGGCGACCTCGCCGAACTGACGGCGGCGTTGACCGCCGAGCACCAGGCGGAACTGCTGGCCGCGCTCGGCGACGAGGGGTGAACGCGATGCAGATGCGAAGCGAGCGCGATACCTTCGGCCCGATCGAAGTGCCGGCCGGACAGCTGTGGGGCGCGCAGACGCAGCGCTCGCTGCAGTTCTTTGCGGTGTCGACCGAGAAGATGCCGCTGGAGCTGATCCTGGCGCTGGTGCGGGTGAAGCGCGCCGCCGCACAGGTCAATCACGAGCTCGGCGGGCTCGAACCGCACAAGGCCGACGCGATCCGCGCCGCCTGCGACGAGGTGCTGGCCGGTCAGCACGCCGGCGAGTTTCCGCTGTCGGTCTGGCAGACCGGCTCCGGCACGCAGAGCAACATGAACGTCAACGAGGTGCTCGCCAATCGCGCCTCGGAGTTGATGGGCGGCGAGCGCGGGCCGGCGCGGCTGGTGCACCCGAACGACGACGTCAACCGCGGCCAGAGCAGCAACGACGTCTTTCCGGCGGCGATGCACGTCGCCGCCGCGCTCGAGATCGAACGGCTGTTGCCGGCTCTGGCGGCGCTGCGGGCGACGCTGCAGGCGAAGGCGGAGGCGTTCGCCGGCATCGTCAAGATCGGCCGCACGCACCTGCAGGACGCGACGCCGCTGACGCTTGGCCAGGAGTTTTCCGGCTACGTCGCTCAGCTCGACATCGCGGCCGGAGCGATCGCTGCCGCGCGGCCCGCCGTGCTCGAACTGGCAATCGGCGGCACCGCCGTCGGCACCGGGTTGAATGCCCATCCCCAGTTCGGCAGCCGGGTCGCCGCCCGGCTCGCCGCCGACACCGGGCTGGCGTTCTCTGCGGCGCCGAACAAGTTCGCGGCGCTGGCCGGGCACGAGCCGCTGCTGGCGCTGCACGGGGCATGCAAGACGCTGGCCGCGGCGCTGGCCAAGATCGCCAACGACGTCCGCTGGCTCGCCAGCGGTCCGCGAGCCGGGATCGGCGAGCTGACGATCCCCGAGAACGAGCCTGGCTCGTCGATCATGCCGGGCAAGGTCAACCCGACCCAGTGCGAGATGCTGACGATGGTGGCGGCGCAGGTCGCCGGCAACGACGTGGCGGTGCAGATCGGCGCAATGAGCGGCAACTTCGAGCTGAACGTCTACAAGCCGCTGATCGCGCACAACGTGCTGCAGTCGATCCGGCTGCTCACCGACGGCATGGCGAGCTTCGACGCCCATTGCGCGCGCGGCATCGAGCCGAACCGCGAGCGGATCGCCGAACTGGTCGGCCGCTCGCTGATGCTGGTGACGGCGCTGGCACCGCACATCGGTTACGACCAGGCCGCCGCCATCGCCAAGCAGGCGCACCGCGACGGCAGCAGCCTGCGCGACGCGGCGCTGGCCTCGGGAGTCTCTGCCGCCGACTTCGACCGCTGGGTCCGTGCGGAGGCGATGACCGGGCCGGCGGCATGAGCCCGCCGGGCCGTCCCAAGGGCGAATCCTTGAGCGCGCAGCGCGAAGGGAGTCCAGAAAGCCCGCCGGGCCGTCCCAAGGGCGAATCCTTGAGCGCGCAGCGCGAAGGGAGTCCAGAAAGCCCGCCGGGCCGCCCCAAGCGCGAATGCTTCGAGCGTCAGCGAGAAGCAAGCCCAGTGACCACGGCGGCGCAACTGCTCGCCGCCTCGGCACTGCCGCGCGCCGAGGCGCGGCTGCTGCTCGCCGCGGCGCTCGGCACCACGATCGAGCGGCTGATCGCCTGGCCTGGGCAACAGGTCGACGCCGATGCGGCTGCGCGCTTCGCCTCGCTTGCCGCACGCTGCGGCGACGGCGAGCCGGTCGCCTATCTGCTGGGCGAGAAAGAGTTCTTCGGCCGCCGCTTCGAGGTCACACCGGCCGTGCTGGTGCCGCGGCCGGAGACCGAACTGCTGGTCGAGGCCGCGCTGGCGCGGCTGGGCGCGAAGGCCGCGCCGCAGGTGCTCGATCTCGGCACCGGTTCGGGTTGCATCGCCATCACGCTCGCGCTGGAGTGCCCGGCGGCCGTCGTGCTGGCCGTCGACCGCAGTGCCGAGGCGCTTGCCGGCGCGCGGCGCAACGCCATCGAGCTCGGCGCCATGGTCGAGTTCGCGCTTGGCGACTGGTACGGCGGCATGGCGCGCCGCTTCGACGTGATCGTCGCCAATCCCCCCTATGTCGCAGATGCCGATCCGCATCTGCAGGCGCTGCGCCACGAACCGCGGCGGGCGCTGGCCTCCGGAGCCGACGGACTCGACGATCTGCGCCGCGTTATCGCCGCCGCGCCGGCGCATCTTCTTGCCGGCGGCTGCCTGGGGGTCGAGCATGGCGCCGACCAGGGTGCCGCGGTACGCGACCTGTTCGTCAGGGCCGGCTTCGCGGCCATCGCGACGCTGCGCGATCTGGCGGGACTGGAACGCGTCTGCTTCGGGACCGTCGCGGTTTGACGCCCGGAGGGGCGATTCCTACACTGCCGCGAACCCCTCAGGAACGGATGCGATCTGCCATGGACGCCAGGGAATTCATTCACAAGACCATCACCGAGCACCGGGTCGTGCTGTTCATGAAGGGCACGGCGCAGTTTCCGCAGTGCGGCTTCTCCGGGCGGGCGATCCAGATCCTGCGCCAGTGCGGCGTCAAGGACCTGGTGACCGTCAACGTCCTCGAAGACGACGACGTGCGCCAGGGCGTCAAGGAGTACGCCAACTGGCCGACGATTCCGCAGCTATACGTCGGCGGCGAGTTCGTCGGGGGCTCGGACATCATGACGGAGATGTTCGAGTCCGGTGAACTGAAGGACGTGCTCGACAAGGCGCAGGCCGCTTGACGGCTGCCGAGCCGCGACGGCTGATCGTCGCCATCACCGGCGCTTCGGGCGCCGTCTACGGCGTCCGGCTGCTCGAGCGACTTCGCGAGATCGGCGGCGTCGAGACGCACCTGCTGCTGTCCGCAGCCGGCGTGCTGACGGCGCACCAGGAACTCGACCTGAAGCGCGGCGACATCGAGGCACTGGCCGACGTTGTGCACAACGTCAACGACATCGCCGCGCCGCTGGCCTCAGGCTCGTTTCGCACCCTCGGCATGGCGATCGCCCCCTGCTCGGTGAAGACACTGGCCGCCTGCGCCGCCGGGCTGGCGGACAACCTGGTCAGCCGCGCCGCCGACGTCTGCTTCAAGGAGCGCCGCCGCGTCGTGCTGATGCTGCGCGAGACGCCGCTGAACCTGGCGCATATCCGGGCGATGGAAACGGTGACGCTGATGGGTGGCATCGTCTTCCCGCCGGTGCCGGCGTTCTACCAGCGGCCGCAGTCGATCGAGGAACTGGTCGACCACAGCATCGCCCGCGTGCTCGACCTGTTCGACATTGACCACGCGCTGGCGCCGCGCTGGGGAGGCATGAAAGCCTGACTGGTGCCGACTATCCGACTCGAACGGATGACCTATCGCTTACAAGGCGATTGCTCTACCAACTGAGCTAAGCCGGCCGCCGCAGGCATTTTAGCGGAGGCCCCTCGTCGGCAATGTCGATAGCATCGCGACGACAAGGCTCCAAGGCGAAGGATCACGATGGCAAGACTGCTGGTCACCGGCGCCGCCGGATACATCGGCTCGCACACGGCCGTGGCGCTGCTGCAGGCGGGGCATGAGGTCACGAGCCTCGACAACTACGGCAACAGCTCGCCGCTGGCGCTGCAAAGGGTGCAGCGGATCGCCGGACGGCTCCTTGCGACGGTCGAAGGCGATCTGCGCGACACGTCGCTGCTGTCGCGGCTGTTCGCGCAGCATGCCTTCGACGGCGTCATTCACTTCGCGGCCAAGAAGGCGGTCGGCGAATCGGTGGCGAAGCCGCTCGACTACTACGACAACAATGTCGGCGGCACGCTGGCGCTGCTGCGGGCGATGCAGGATGCCGGCGTTCATCGCCTCGTGTTCAGTTCCTCGGCCACCGTCTACGGCGCACCCGACGTGCTGCCGATCACCGAAAGTGCACCGATCCGCACCAGCAATCCCTACGGTGCCACCAAGGCGATGGTCGAACAAATCCTGCGCGACCTGGCCGCCGCCGATGCACGCTGGTCGATCGTTTCGCTGCGCTACTTCAACCCGATCGGCGCCCATCCGGGCGGCGACATCGGCGAGGATCCGCAGGACATTCCCAACAACCTGTTCCCTTACATCTGCCAGGTTGCCGTCGGCCGGCTCGAACGGCTCACGGTGTTCGGCAACGACTGGCCGACCCCGGATGGCACCGGCGTGCGCGACTACCTGCATGTCGTCGACCTGGCCGCGGGTCATCTTCGCGCCTTCGACTTCGCGCAGCGCCAGGCAGGCTTCACGCCGTTGAACCTCGGCACCGGCCGCGGCGTCAGCGTGCTTCAGCTGGTGCAGGCCTTCGAAACCGCCACCGGCCGCGCGGTGCCTTATGCGATCAGCGCCAGGCGCCCCGGCGACATCGCCGCCTGCTGGGCCGACCCGACGGCTGCCGAGCGCCTGCTCGGCTGGCGGGCCGAACGCAGCATCGAACAGGCCTGTGCCGACGGCTGGCGCTGGCAGCAGCGCCATCCGCAAGGCTATCGGGATCCGGGCGCGGCAGGCGCCGCTACTTGACGCGTGTGAGCCTGGGCCGGTCGGCGGCAGGTTTTGGCGGCTGCGGCGGCTCCGGCGCGGGCGGCTGCGGCTCGATCACCGGCCCCTCGACCGCGCGAGGTCCCGGCTGGCTCATCGCCCGCGGCACCTCGAAGGCCATACCTTGGCCATTTTCCCGCGCGTAGACCGCGATCACCCGGCCCATCGGCACGTAGACGTCGCGCGGCACGCCGGCGAAGCGCGCCTGGAACGAGATCGAGTCGTTGTCGATCAGCAGCCGGCTGGTGGCTAGCGCCGAGACGTTGAGCACGATCTCGCCATTCTTGACGAAGTCGACCGGCACCCGTACCGACTCGTCGACGGCGACGGCAACGTACGGCGTGAAGCCGGAGTCGTTGCACCAGTCGTAGATGGCGCGGATCAGGTAGGGCTTGGTCGAGACTTCCGCCATGGCTGCAGTGTAGTCGTGGGCCCGCCGCTGCCCTGCGCGCGCCGCCTCAGCGGCGCATCACCTTCTCGGACGGGGTCAGCGCCTCGATGAAGGCCGGCCGGCTGAAGAGGCGCTCGGCGTACTTCATCAGCGCCACTGCACTCTTCGGCACGTCGATGCCGTAGTGGTCGAGCCGCCACAGCAGCGGCGCGATGGCGACATCGAGCATCGAGAAGTCGTCGCCGAGCATGTACTTGTTCTTCAGCAGCACCGGCGCCAGCTGCACCAGGCGGTCGCGGATCGCCGGCTTGGCCTTCTCGATCGCCTTCGGGTTGTTGCTGTTCTCCAGTGTCTGCACATGGACGAACAGCTCGCGCTCGAAGTTGAACAGGAACAGCCGCGTGCGCGCCCGCATCACCGGGTCGGCCGGCATCAGCTGCGGGTGCGGGAAGCGCTCGTCGATGTATTCATTGATGATGTTCGACTCGTAAAGGATCAGGTCGCGCTCGACCAGCACCGGCACCTGCCCGTAGGGATTCATCACGTTGATGTCCTCGGGCTTGTTGAACAGATCGACGTCCTTGATCTCGAAGTCCATGCCCTTTTCGAAGAGCACGAAACGGCAGCGCTGCGAGAACGGGCAGGTGGTTCCGGAGTACAGCACCATCATGATGTCGGGTCCTTGAAAACGATTCAGGGCGAGGCGCGCCTCACCCTGCCAGATCACGGCCGCGGCGGCACCGCGGCCCGGGCGCGATTACTTCACGTCCTTCCAGAATTCGCGATTGAGCCACCAGGCGATCACGGTGAACAGCGCGAGGAACAACAGCACCCAGACGCCGATGCGGACACGGCTGCCGGCGCTCGGGTCAGTCATGAAATGCAGGAAAGCCACCAGGTCGGCGACGTCGCTGTCGAACTGTCGCGCCGCCGTTGCATCGGCCGGCTTGAACGAATACGCCGCCCCCTCCTCCGCCGGCCCCTTGACCGGCTCGCGGCTGACCGTCACTTCGCCGGCGGTGTCGAATACCGACACCTCGCGGACCAGGCCCTTGCCTGCCTCGTGGTGGATGCGCTCGAGCGTCGCTTCGCGCAGGCCCTGCCGCTGCCACAGGATGTGCGGCATGCCGATGTTCGGATAGACGACGTTGTTCCAGCCCGTGGGACTGGAGGCGTCGCGGTAGTAGCCGCGCAGCAACGTGTACAGGTAGTCGGTGCCCTTGTAGTCGAACGAGGTGCGGGCGCGGGTGATCACCGACAGGTCGGGCGGCACCTTGCCGAACCAGGCCTTGGCATCGGTCGGGCGCATGGCGATCGACATCGTGTCGCCGACCTTCTGCTCGCCGAAGATCAGGAACTCGCGGATCTGCCGGTCGTCGAGGCCGATACCGGAAAGCCGGTTCCAGCGCATCAGGTTGGCAGAGTGGCAGCCCATGCAGTAGTTGGCGAAAGTGCGCGCGCCGTTCTGCAGCGAAGCGAGGCTCTTGCCGCGCGATTCGGGCCAGGTGTCCAGATGGACCATTGCTCCGGCGGCATGGGCGCTGCCGCCGACGGCGAAGCCGGCGGCAAGGCACAACGCAGCGATCAGTCTCTTCATCGTCGTCTCGCGTAATCAGTGCGCGGCGAAGGTCACGCGGGCCGGCACCGGCTTGAACTCGCCCATCCGGCTCCACCAGGGCATCAGCAGGAAGAAGGCGAAATACAGCAGCGTGCCCAGCTGCGAGGCGCGTTCGTTGATCGGCGACGGCGGCTGGGTGCCGAAGTAGCCGAGCACCACGAACACGACCACGAAACCGATCAGCATCCAGAAGTGCCAGGCCGGCCGGTAGCGCATCGACTTCACCGGCGAGCAGTCCAGCCAGGGCAGCGGGATGAAGATCAGCACCGAGACGCCCATCAGCACCACACCCCAGAACTTCGGATCGAGCTTCAGCGGACCGCCGACCATGAACAGCAGCGCCACCGCGCCGCCGATCAGGGCCGCGAAGCGAAGGGCGCGGACGCGCAACGTGAAGAAGAGCAGCAGCACGTAGGCGCCGACGCCGGCCGCGAGCACGACCATGAACTGCTCGGTCGTGGCGCGCAGGATCGAGTAGTAGGGTGTGAAGTACCACACCGGGGCGATGTGCGACGGCGTCTGCAGCGGATCAGCCGGGATGAAGTTGTTCCACTCGAGGAAGTAGCCGCCCATTTCCGGAGCGAAGAAGACGACGCTGAAGAAAACGATCAGGAACACCCCGAGCCCGATCAGGTCATGCACCGTGTAGTAGGGATGAAACGGAATGCCGTCGAGAGGGATGCCGGTCGAAGGACTCAGCGTCTCCTTGATCTCGACGCCGTCCGGGTTGTTCGAGCCGACATCGTGCAGCGCCAGCAGGTGCGCCACCACCAGGCCGACCAGCACCAGCGGAATGGCGATCACGTGGAAGGCGAAGAAGCGGTTCAGCGTCGCATCCGAGACCACGTAGTCGCCACGGATCAGCAGCGACAGGTCGGGACCGATCAGCGGGATCGCCGAGAACAGGTTGACGATCACCTGCGCGCCCCAGTAGCTCATCTGCCCCCAGGGCAGCAGGTAGCCGAAGAAGGCCTCACCCATCAGGCACAGGAAGATCAGGCAGCCGAAGATCCACACCAGTTCGCGCGGCGTCCGGTAGCTGCCGTACAGCAGCGCCCGGAACATGTGCAGGTAGACGACGATGAAGAAGAACGAGGCGCCGGTGGAGTGCATGTAGCGGATGAACCAGCCGCCGGGCACGTCGCGCATGATGTACTCGACCGATTCGAAGGCGAAGCGCGCGTCGGGCTTGTAGTGCATCGTCAGGAAGATGCCGGTGGTGATCTGGATCACCAGCACCACGATCGCCAGCGAGCCGAAGAAGTACCAGAAGTTGAAGTTCTTCGGCGCGTAGTACTCCGACAGGTGCTTCTTGTACTCGACCATGACCGTGGGCATACGCTGGTCGATCCAGCCGAGGACGCCCTTGTATTCGGTCTTGTGCAAAGGCATGTCGCTTTCCTTCTGCGGCGTTGCTGACGGGTGGTGAAACGTTGTTAGGGGAGCCGGGCGAATCGGTCGGTGCAGTGCCGGCAAGCCCGCGGGACCGGTGCTCCGCGGCGCGCCCGGCGGCTCAGGCCTGGTCCTCTCCCACCAGGACCAGGGTGTCGGACAGGAACTTGTAGGGAGGCACTTCGAGGTTGTCGGGCGCCGGCTTGTTCTTGAAGACCCGTCCGGCGAGATCAAAGGTCGAACCGTGGCAGGGGCACAGGAAACCCATGCTGTCGCCGAGCGCCACGTTGGCGCCGGCGCCGAAGGGGCCGATCGGCGAGCAGCCCAGGTGGGTGCAGATGCCGACCACCACCAGGTACTCCGGCTTGATCGAGCGCAGTTCGTTCTGTGCGTACGGCGGCGTCGGGAAGGCCGTTCGACGCGAGTCGGGATCGGCGACCTCGCCAGTGGTGCGTTTGACAGACTCGATCATCTCCGGCGTCCGGCGCAGGACCCAGACCGGCTTGCCGCGCCATTCCACCGTCTTCATCGCGCCCGGCACGATGCCGGACAGGTCGACCTCGACCGGGGCGCCGGCCGCCTTGGCGCGCTCGGACGGGGTGAACGAGGCCACGAACGGCACAGCGACAGCGATACCACCCACACCGGCGGCCACGCCCGTCGTGATCAGGGCGGCACGGCGTCCGGGGTCCATGTCTTGCGGCGCGTTGGGAACTGAAGCCATGAAGGAACTCGTCGGAAGAGGGTCGGGCAGGATTTCAGAAAGCTGCGGATTTTACCCGATGACCCGCAGGGGACCCCCGCTGCTTTTGCGGACCGGCACCGCAGCGCCGCCCTGCTCCGGCGGCAGCGGCCGATAATCGCGCCTGCCGGCCGGCGATCGGCCGCAACGCCAACGCGCACGGGGGAGGGCAAGATGGGGATGATGTCGGAGTTCAGGGAGTTCGCGCTGAAGGGCAACGTGATGGATCTCGCCGTTGGCGTCATCATCGGCGGCGCCTTCGGCAAGATCGTCGATTCACTGGTCCGGGACGTGATCATGCCGCTGGTGAACTACATCGCCGGCGGCCAGATCGATTTCTCGAACAAGTACCTCGTGCTCGCCGGCAACGTGCCGCCCGGGGCGCCTCTGGCCGAGGCGCAGAAGGTCGGCAACGTCTTCGCCTGGGGCAGCTTCGTCACCGTGTCGATCAACTTCGTCATCCTGGCCTTCGTCATCTTCTGGATGGTTCGGTCGATCAACCGGCTGCGGCGCGATGCGCCGCCCGAGCCGGCGGCGCCGGCAGCGCCGCCGGAAGACGTCGTGCTTCTGCGCGAGATCCGCGACGCCCTGAAGCGCTGACGGCGCGGCTGCACGGGCGCCGGCGACGATGCTGCAGCGGCTTTGGCTGCTGTTCGCCCAGGCCGTCACGGTCGGCCTGGCGCTGCTGTTCATCGTCGCCACGCTGAAGCCGGAATGGCTGCGGGCGGCGCCGTTCGCTCCGCCGGCGGCGCAGGTGACCATCCGCCAGGCCGCGGGTGAATTGCCGCGCAGCGCGGCGGCGACCACGTATGCGGAAGCCGCGAGGCGGGCGATGCCGGCCGTGGTCAGCGTCTACAGCACCCAGGAACGGCGCCGCAACGGTGACGCCGAAGAGCAGCCCGTCGACAACTTCTTCGGTGACCGCTTCCGCGGCCGCGGCGAGCGCGTCACCGGCCTGGGCAGCGGCGTCATCGCAGCCGAGGGCTTCGTGCTGACCAACCACCATGTGGTGCATGCCGCCGATGAAATCGCGGTGGCGCTGGCCGATGGCCGCCGGGTCGCCGCGACGGTCGTCGGCACCGACCCGGAGACCGATCTTGCGGTGCTGCGCATCGAGGCTCGCGGCCTGCCGGCCATCACGTTCGGCGCGTCGGATTCGCTCGCCGTCGGCGACGTCGTGCTGGCGATCGGCAACCCTTTCGACGTCGGCCAGACGGTGACCATGGGCATCGTGTCGGCGCTGGGCCGCAACAACCTCGGCCTCAGCCGCTACGAGAACTTCATCCAGACCGATGCCGCGATCAACGAAGGCAATTCCGGCGGCGCACTGGTCGACACCGCCGGCAACCTGGTCGGCATCAATTCGGCGATCTACACCAGCACCGGTGGTTCGATCGGCATCGGTTTCGCGATTCCGACGACGATCGTCAGCGAGGTGATGCAGCAGCTGATCGCCAACGGCCGGATGACGCGCGGCTACTTCGGCATCGAGCCGGTCGACATCACACCGGAGATCGGCGCTGCTCTCGGCCTGCGCCGCGAACAGGGCGTGGTGGTGCGCGGCGTGCAGCGCAACGCACCGGCCGGCGCCGCCGGAATGCAGCCGGGAGACGTACTGCTGGAGATCAACGGCATGCCCGTGATCGACACGCCTGGCATGCTGCAGCAGGTCGCGCGTCTCGCGCCGGGCACGGTGGCGCGGGTCCGGGTCGAGCGCAATGCGCGCGAACTCGAACTCGCCGTCACCGTCGGCGAGCGGCCGACGCTGCCGCCGCTGCGGCCGCGGCCGCAGCGCTGAGCCGCGTTACTGGGCCATCTTCTCGCTCCGCTCGAAGGCTTCGCGCTTCGGAACGGCCGAGCGCGCGAGCTGGGCCACCTTCTCGCTTGCGTTCGAGGGCTTCGCGCTTCGGAACGGCCGGGCGCGCGAGCTGGGCCACCTTCTCGCTTGCGTTCGAGGGCCTCGCCCTTGGGACGGCCCGGCGGGCTCAGGAACTCCGCCGTTTCGCCGCCAGCTCCTCGGCCTTGAGCCGCGCTGCCGGCTCGCCGCCGGCGGAGGCTTCGACATACCAGCGCAGCGCCCGCTCGAAATCCTGCGGCACGCCGTCGCCGTTCTCGTACATGCTGGCCAGGATGTAGGCGGCGCTGGCGTCGCCCTGCTCGGCGGCGCGTTCGTACCAGCGCGCCGCCACGGCGTAGTCGCGCGGCACGCCGCGGCCGAGGAAGTACTGCGTCGCCACAGCGACTTGCGCCGCCTGCCAGCCCTGCGCAGCGGCCTTTTCGTACCAGGCCGTCGCCTCGGCGAGCGACCGCGGCAGATAGCGGCCCTGTTCGAGCAGCGTGCCGAGCGTGTACTGCGCCCGCGCCAGGCCGTTGTCGGCAGAGCGCCGCAGCCAGGCGAGGCCCTGCGCCTGGTCGGCAGCGATGCCGTCGCCGCTCAGAAGGATCACCGCCAGGTTGAACTGAGCGACACGCTGATTGCGCTCGGCCGCCTTCAGGAAGTGCGTCATCGCCGTCGGCAGGTCGCGCACCTGGTAGGCCGCCCAGCCGCGTGCGAGATCCGGGTCGTTGTCGGGAACGGGCTGCAACTGCGCCGAGGCCGCCGAAAGCAGCAGCGCCAGGACGAGCAGCAGCGCTGCCCCCGGCTGGGCACACGCCCGCATCGTCGACCGCCGGATCAACTGCCGCCCGGCGCCGATGCCGCCGGGTCGGTCTCCGGCCGCCTGCCCACCAGTCGCGCGATCTGGATGCCGAGCTCGTAAAGCAGGCAAAGCGGCACCGCCAGCAGCAACTGCGAGATGACGTCCGGCGGCGTGAAAATGGCGGCAACGATGAAGGCGCCGACGATCACGTAGGGCCGCGCCGCCTTCAACTGCTCGACGTCGGCGATGCCGAAGCGCGCCAGCAGCACGACCACGATCGGCACCTCGAAGGTCAGCCCGAAGGCGAGGAACAGCCCGAGCACGAAGCTGAAGTAGGCGTCGATGTCCGGCGCAACGTTGACCGACTCGGGCGCAAAGTTGGCGATGAAGCGGAACACCAGGCCGAAGACCACGTAGTAGCAGTAGGCCATGCCGAGCGCGAACATCGCCACGCTCGAGGCGATGATCGGCGCCGCCAGCCGCTTCTCGTGCTGATACAGCCCCGGCGCCACGAAGGACCAGACCTGGAACATCAAGTAAGGCAGCGTGATCAGGAAGGCGACGAACAGCGTCACCTTCAACGGCACCATGAATGGGGCGATCACGCCGGTGGCGATCAGCTTGGTCCCCTGCGGCAGCACGTTCATCAGTGGTGCCGACAGCAGGGAGAAGATGTCGCGCATGAAAGGCGACAATGCGAGGAACACGACCACGATGGCGATCGCCGAGCGCACCAGCCGCTGCCGCAGCTCGATCAGGTGCGACAGGAAACTCTGTTCTTCGCCGGGATCGGCACCCGGCGGCGGTGCGCTCACCGAGCTGCCCTCCGCGCTGCGCGCTGCGGGAGTGAGCGCTTGGGACGGCCCGGCGAGTACATCGAGTTTTCCCTCCGCGCTGAGCGCTGCGGGACTGAGCGCTGGGGACGGCCCGGCGCGCTCATCGCCGATCGCACATGGTCATCGGCGGATCCGCGGGCGGCTGACGCGCGCCCGCGGCGCGTATTTGCGCTGGGTGGCAGCATGCGCCGCAGGCAGGGCCATCTGCCGCCTCAGCCGCGCCAGCTCTTCGGCGAGTTCGTCGACCGACGGGCCGGGCTTGTAACGCTTCGGGAAGACGCTGCTCTTCCAGGTCTCGCCGGCGCCCTCCCAGGCGTAGTCCGGGGTGGAGGAGGACGACTCGCCGGCGATGGGGCCGCCGGCGGCGGGTTTGGCCGTGTCCGGGTCCAGCGAGGTGATGCCGGAGCGAACTGCGTCGAATGACGACTGCACCGACTGCGCCGCCTTGCGCGCCTCCTCCTGGATCTTCTTCAGTTCCGTAAGCTCGATCTCGCGATTGATGTCGCTCTTTACCTGGGCGACATAGCGCTGCGCCTTGCCGACCCACTCGCCGACGGTGCGCGCCACCTTCGGCAGCCGCTCGGGGCCGAGCACGACCAGCGCCACCGTGCCGATCAGCGCCAGTTCGCCGAAACTGAAGTCGAACATCTCGAAGTCGCCGTTGCCGCCGCCTGGAACTCAGCCGGCGCCGCGCCGGCAAGCCGCCGGCAGAGCGGGATGATCAGGACTTCTCTTTCGCCTGCACGTCGATGGTCTGGCCGGCGACCTGCTTCTTTTCCTCGACCTTTCTCGCCGCCGCGTCGACCTCGTCGGTGCCTTCCTTGATTCCTTCCTTGAAACCCTTGATCGCGCCGCCGAGGTCCTTGCCCATGTTCTTCAGCTTGGCGGTGCCGAAGACCAGGATGATGACCAGCAGGACGACCAGCCAGTGCCAGATTGAGAACGAACCCATGGATCTACTCCGGTGACGACTACAGGCGCTTCCACGGCCGCGGTCCGCCGAGCACGTGCACGTGGAGGTGGTAGACCTCCTGCCCACCGTCCGGGCCGTTGTTGGTCACGACGCGGTAGCCGTTGGCGGCGCCCTGCTCGCGTGCCAGCCGCGATGCGAGAAGCTGCATCTTACCCAACAGCCGCTCGTGTCGAGCCTCGGCAGCGTCCAGGTTGTCGAAGTGCTCGCGCGGCACCATCAGCAGGTGCACCGGCGCCGCCGGATGGATGTCATGGAAAACGATGAGGTCGTCGTCCTCGTAGATCCGGCGGCTCGGGATCTCTCCTTTGACGATCTTGCAGAAGATGCAGTTCTCGCTCATGCCCGTTTCCTCATTCGCCTGCGGCGTCGCGCGCCTGCGCCTTGCGCGCGGCCTTCTCTTCCAGCCCCGAGGTGGCTGCCCGCCGTTGCAGTTCGGCCAGCACCTGTTCCGGCCGCAGCCCGTAGTGCGCCAGCATCACCAGGCAGTGGAACCACAGGTCGGCGGTTTCGGCGATGACGCGCTCTGTCGGCGCGCCGCGGCCGGCATCCTTGGCGGCGAGCACGGTTTCGGTCGCTTCCTCGCCGATCTTCTTCAGGATCGCGTCCTCGCCGCGCACCAGGAGTCGCGCGACATACGAGGCGTCGGGATCGCCGCCGCGCCGCGATTCGATCACCTCCGCCAGCCTGGCCAGCACGTCGTCGTTCATTTCCGGTAGACGAGTTCGGGGTCCTCGAGCACCGGGTCGACCGCCTGCCACTTCCCGTCGCCGAAGCGGCGGAAGAAGCAGCTCTCCCGGCCGGTGTGGCAAGCGACGCCCCCACCCTGCTCGACGAGGTACAGCACGGCATCGCCGTCGCAGTCGAGCCGTAGTTCGCGCAGTTGCTGGCTGTGGCCGGACTCCTCGCCCTTGCGCCACAGCCGGCTGCGCGAGCGCGAGTAGTACACCGCCCTGCCAGTCGACGCGGTTTCGGCCAGCGCCTCGGCGTTGGCCCAGGCGACCATCAGCACGCGGCCGCTGGCCGCATCCTGAGCGATCACGGTCACCAGGCCGCGATCGTCGAACCGGACTTCGTCGAGCCAGCTCACTGGCCTGCCTCTAGCTGCGCGCTCAGGGATTCGCCCTTGGGGCGGCCCGGCGGTCTCATCGTGCCGCCCATTCAGGCCCCGCGCATCAAAATGCCGCGGCCGGCGAGAAAGGACTTGGCCTCGCGCACCGTGAACTCGCCGTAGTGGAAGATCGATGCCGCCAGCACCGCGTCGGCGCGGCCGAGCGTGATGCCGTCGGCCAGATGCTGCAGGGTGCCGACGCCGCCCGAGGCAATCACCGGCACGCTCACCGCGTCGGCCACCGCGCGCGTCAGTTCGAGGTCGAAGCCGGCCTTGGTCCCGTCGCGGTCCATGCTGGTCAGCAGGATCTCGCCGGCGCCGAGCTCGACCACCCGCCGCGCCCAATCGATGGCGTCGAGCCCCGTCGCCGTGCGGCCGCCGTGGGTATAGACCTCCCAACCCTGCGACGCATCGTCGGCGGCACGCCGGCGCGCGTCGACCGCCACCACGATGCACTGCGCGCCGAAGCGGCCGCTCGCGTCGGCCACCAGCTGCGGGTTCTGCACCGCCGCCGTGTTGATGGAGATCTTGTCCGCCCCGGCATTGAGCAACCGTCGCACGTCGTCGACCCTGCGCACGCCGCCGCCGACCGTCAGCGGGATGAACACGCACTCGGCCACCGCCTCGATCATGTTGAGCAGGATGTCGCGCGCATCCGATGACGCGGTGATGTCGAGGAAGGTGAGCTCGTCGGCGCCCTCGCCGTCGTAGCGGCGGGCGATCTCGACCGGATCGCCGGCATCGCGCAGTTGCACGAAGTTGATGCCCTTGACCACGCGGCCGGCGGTAACGTCGAGGCAGGGAATGATGCGCTTGGCCAGCATGGCGCAAGTATGAACGACGGTCGCCGGCCCGCCGCTGGCGCAGGGTTCAGCGGCGCGCGGCCGCCCTAAGCCGCTGAGCGCCCCCCAGGGGGCAGCGAGCGCAAGCGAGCGTGGGAGCCCCGACTCAGCCTTCGCCGAGTTCGTCGGCGCGGCTCTGGGCCAGCCTGAAGTCGATCGCGCCCTCGTAGAGCGAGCGGCCGAGGATCGCCGCCTCGATGCCGTCGGGCTCCATTGCGCACAGCCTTTCGATGTCGGCGAGGCTGGACACGCCGCCGCTGGCGATCACCGGAATCTTGACCGCACGCGCCAGTTCGACCGTCGCCTCGATGTTCACGCCGGTCATCATGCCGTCGCGGCCGATGTCGGTGTACAGGATCGCCTCGACGCCATAGTCCTCGAACTTCTTCGCCAGGTCGATCACGTCGTGGCCGGTCAGCTTGCTCCACCCGTCGGTGGCCACCTTGCCGTCCCTGGCGTCGAGCGAGACGATCACATGGCCACCAAAGGCGCTGCAGGCGTCCTGCAGGAAGCCGGGGCTCTTCACCGCCGCGGTGCCGATCACCACGAAGGCGACGCCGTCGTCGATGTAGCGCTCGATGGTGTCGAGATCGCGGATGCCGCCGCCCAGCTGCACCGGAATCTCGTCGCCGACGGCGGCGATGATCCGCTTGATCACCGCCTCGTTGACCGGACGCCCGGACCGGGCGCCGTTCAGGTCGACGAGGTGCAGGCGCCGCGCGCCCTGCGCGACCCAGTGCCGCGCCATCGCCACCGGGTCGTCGGAAAACACCGTTGCGTCGGCCATGTTGCCCTGGCGCAGACGGACACACTTGCCGTCCTTCAGGTCGATCGCAGGGATCAGCAGCATGGGGCTATCACGGCGCGTGGAAGACGGAAGGCGGCAGGAAAAGCGAAGGGGGTCAGAGGGCAGCCCATCGAGCGCGCCGGCTCAGGGATTCCAGCGCGTGAAGTTCTCGTACAGCTTCAGTCCTGCGGCTGCGCTCTTTTCGGGGTGGAACTGGGTGGCAAAAATGTTATCCCGCGCCACTACGCAGGTAAAGACGTGTCCGTACTCGCTGGTCCCGGCAACGAGTGACGCCTCGCCGGGCGTGACGTAGTAACTGTGCACGAAATAGAACCAGCTGTCGTCAGCAATTCCGCCCCACAGCGGGTGCGCCGCCGCCTGCCGAACGCGGTTCCAGCCCATGTGCGGCACCTTCAGCCGGCTGCCGTCGGCAGCGTGCATGTCCTCTTCGCGAAAGCGGACAACTTCGCCGGCAAACAGCCCCAGGCCCGGCGTGTCGCCTTCCTCCGAGCGCTCGAACAGCATCTGCTCGCCGATGCAGACTGCCAGCACCGGCTTGCCGGCCGCGGCGGCGCGCACCGCGTCTTCGAGCCCCGACTCGCGCAGGTAGCGCATGCAGTCCGGCATCGCCCCCTGACCAGGGAAAACGATGCGCTCGGCGGCCCGGATCTCCACCGGATCGGAGCTGATGCGAACCGTCGCCTCCGGCGCAACGTGCTCCAGCGCCTTGGCCACCGAGCGCAGGTTGCCCATGCCGTAGTCGACAATGGCTATCACTGCGTGTGTACGCGCCGCTGCGCGGCGCACGTGCACACGCAGTGGAGAAAGTTAGAGGGCTCGCTTGGGGCGGCCCGGCGCTCGCCCTTTGACAAGTACATAGGAAAGGGCGAGCTACAGGCTCCCCTTGGTTGAGGGCACCACGCCGACGGCACGCGGGTCGGGCTCGACGGCCATGCGCAGGGCGCGGGCAAAGGCCTTGAACACGGTCTCGCACTGGTGGTGGGCGTTGTCGCCGCGCAGGTTGTCGACGTGCAGCGTCACCTGGGCATGGTTGACGAAGCCCTGGAAGAACTCGTGCGCGAGGTCGACGTCGAACTCCCCGATCATCGCGCGCGTGAAGGGCACGTTCCACTCCAGCCCGGGCCGGCCGGACAGATCGATCACCACCCGCGACAGCGCTTCATCCAGCGGCACGTAGGCATGGCCGTAGCGGCGCACGCCCTTCTTGTCGCCGACCGCCCGGGCCACCGCCTGCCCCAGCGTGATGCCGATGTCCTCGACCGTGTGATGGCCGTCGATATGCAGGTCGCCTGCGGCCTCGATCGTCAGGTCCAGCAGCCCGTGGCGGGCGAGCTGGTCGAGCATGTGGTCGAAGAAGCCGATGCCGGTCGCGAGCTGCGTCTGGCCGCTCCCGTCGAGGTCGACGACGACCCGGATCTGCGTTTCCTTCGTGTTGCGGACGACTTCGGCGCGGCGCGATGTCATGGACGGATCAGAGGCTGGCGGTCAGGGCGGCGACGAAGGCGTCGTTCTCGGAAGGCAGGCCCACCGTGACGCGCAGGCAGCCGGCCAGCAGCGGATGCACGTGGGCACGATTCTTGATCAGTATGCGCCGCGACTTCAGGCCGGCAAACACCCGGTCGGCGCTGTCTACGCCGCCAGCGACGCGGAACAGAATGAAGTTGGCGGCGGAATCGAACGGCGTCACGCCCGGGAGCTGCCGCAGCCGTGCCAGCAGCCGGCCGCGTTCTGCGCGCAGCATCGCCGCCTGCTCGTCGAGCATCCCCAGGTGGTCGAGCAGGAAGTCGGCAGCCACCAGCGTCAGCACGTTGACGTTATACGGCGGCCGCAGCTTGTTGATCTCGGCGATCCAGGCCGGATCGCCGCACAGATAGCCGAGCCGGATGCCTGCGAGCCCCAGCTTCGAGAAGGTCCGCAGCACCAGCAGGTTCGGCCAGTGCGCAAGTTGCGGCAGCCAGGTGTCCTGCGCGAACGGCAGATAGGCCTCGTCGAGCACCACCAGCCCAGGCGCCGCCTCGAGCACGGCTTCGACGGTGGCGCGCTCGAACAGGTTGCCAGTCGGATTGTTGGGCCAGCTGATGAAGACCACCGCCGGCCGATGCTCGGCAATCGCCGCCAGCATCGCAGCGCGATCGAGCGAGAAGTCGGCTTCCAGCGGCACCGGCACGAAGCGGCAGCCGTCGAAACGGCTCGAGAGGTCGTACATCTCGAAGCTTGGCCACGGCGCGAGCACGGTCGCGCCGGGCCGGGCGCAGGCCTGGATCGTCAGGTGGATCAGTTCGTCGGAGCCGTTGCCGAGGAGCAGCGCCATGCCCGCGGGCAGGCCGATGGCCGTGGCGAGCCTGTCCTTGAGCGCCCGCGGATCGGCAGGCGGATAACGATTCAGCGCCACCTTCGCCAGCCGATGGCCCAGTTCTCGCGCCAGCTCGGCCGGCAGGCCGAACGGGTTCTCCATCGCATCGAGCTTGGTGAACCCGGTCGAATCGGGCACGGCGTAGGCGCCGATCGCGAGCACGTCGTCGCGGATCACTGCCAGGTTGGGCCGATGCGTCTTCATCCCTGCATCCGGTAGCGGGCGCTGGCCGCATGCGCCGGCAGCCGTTCGCCGTCGGCGAGCCGCGCTGCCACCTCGCCGAGCGTGCGCGCGCCGGCCTGCGAGACGTGGATCAGGCTGGTGCGCTTCTGGAAGTCGTAGACGCCCAGCGGCGACGAGAAGCGCGCCGTGCGCGCCGTCGGCAGCACGTGGTTCGGGCCGGCGCAGTAGTCGCCCAGCGCTTCGCTCGAGTGGCGGCCGAGGAAGATGGCGCCGGCATGGCGGATCAGCGCCGCCCAGCGCTCGGGCTCATCGGTCGAGATCTCCAGATGCTCCGGGGCGATGCGGTTGGCGAGGGCGCAGGCCTCGGCGAGGTCGCGGACCAGGATCAGGGCGCCGCGGCCGGCGAGGCTGGCGGCGATGATTTCGCGCCGCGCCATCGTCGGCAGCAGCCGCGCGATCGATTCCTGGACGCGGGCTATGAACGCCGCATCGGGGGTCAGCAGGATCGCCTGCGCCAGTTCGTCGTGTTCGGCCTGAGAAAACAAGTCCATCGCGATCCAGTCGGGCGAGGTGGCGCCGTCGCAGATCACCAGGATTTCGCTCGGGCCGGCGATCATGTCGATGCCGACCGCGCCGAAGACGTGCCGTTTGGCGGCGGCGACATAGGCATTGCCCGGGCCGACGATCTTGTCGACCGCCGGCACGGTCGCGGTGCCGTAGGCCAGCGCCGCCACCGCCTGCGCACCGCCGATCGCGAAGGCGCGCGTGACCCCGGCCAGCGCCGCCGCCGCCAGCACCAGCGGATTGCGCAGTCCGTCAGGCGTCGGCGAGGCCATCACGATCTCGGCCACCCCGGCCACCTGCGCTGGTATCACGTTCATCAGCACCGACGACGGATACGCCGCCAGGCCGCCGGGCACGTAGACGCCGACGCGGTCGAGCGCCGTGACACGTTGCCCAAACATGCTGCCGTCGTCCTCGACGAACGACCAGTCGCGGGCTCGCTGCCGCTCGTGGAAGGCCCGGATCCGCCGCGCCGCCGTCTCCAGCGCCGCGCGCTGCTCGGCGGGCAGCGCCTCGAGCGCCGCGCGCATCTCGCCGGCAGCGATCTCCAGCGCCGCCACCGACATCGCGTTCGTGCGGTCGAACCGGTTCGTGTACTCCAGCACCGCCGCGTCACCACGCCCGCGTACGTCGTCGACGATCGCTGCGGCGGCGGCGGCGATGCGCCGGTCGGCGGCGGTGTCGACCGCCACCAGCCGCGCGAATTCGGCGTCGAAGCCAGGATCGCGCGTCGACAGCAGGCGCAGCGACGTCGTCATGCCGGTACCGCCTGTTCGAGCCGCCCGATCAGGGGCGTCAGCTCCTCGCGCTTTGTCTTCAATGCCGCCTGGTTGACGATCAGCCGCGAACTGACACTCACGATCTCCTCGACCTCGACCAGGTTGTTGGCGCGCAGCGTGCCGCCGCTGGAGACGAGGTCGACGATCGCCTCGGCCAGGCCGGCCAGGGGCGCCAGTTCCATCGAGCCGTACAGCTTGATGAGATCCACGTGCACGCCCTTGGCGGCAAAGTGCTCGCGGCTGGCGGTCAGGTACTTGGTCGCAACGCGCAGCCGTGCGCCGCGGCGCACGGCTGCCGCGTAGTCGAACCCGGCCGGCACGGCCACGCATAGCCGGCAGCGAGCGATGCCGAGGTCCAGCGGCTGGTAGAGGCCGTTGCCGCCGTGCTCGATCAGCACGTCGCGGCCGGCGACGCCGAGGTCGGCGGCGCCGTATTGCACGTAGGTCGGCACGTCGGTGCTGCGCACGACGACGATACGCAGCCCGGGCTCGCTGGTGCCGATGATCAGCTTGCGCGAAGTCTCCGGATCCTCGAGCAGCGTGATGCCGGCGCGCGCCAGTAACGGCACCGTCTCGTCGAAGATCCGGCCTTTGGACAGCGCAAGCGTGATCATTTGATGCGTTCGATCCTCGCGCCCAGCGCCGCGAGGCGGTTTTCCATGCGGTCGTAGCCGCGGTCGAGATGGTAAATGCGGTCGATCACCGTCTCGCCCTCGGCCACCAGGCCGGCGATCACCAGGCTGGCCGAAGCGCGCAGGTCGGTGGCCATCACCGTCGCGCCGGAAAGTTGCGGCACGCCGCGAACGATCGCCGTGTTGCCCTCGATGTCGATCTGCGCGCCGAGCCGCTGCAGTTCCAGCACGTGCATGAAGCGGTTCTCGAAGATGGTCTCGGTGATGCGTCCGACGCCGTCGGCGATGCAGTCGAGCGCCATCATCTGCGCCTGCATGTCCGTCGGGAACGCGGGATAAGGCGCCGTGCGCAGGCTGGCCGGCCGCGGCCGGCCGGAGGCAGCGACACGGATCCAGTCGGTCCCCGCCTGCACCTGCGCTCCGGTTTCGCGCAGCTTGTCGAGCACGGCGTCGAGCGTTGCCGGCGCCGCGCCCGTCAATCGCACGTCGCCTCCGCAGGCCGCCGCCGCGACCAGGAAGGTGCCGGTCTCGATGCGGTCGGGCAGCACGCGGTGCGTGGCGCCGTGCAGCCGCTCGACACCTTCGATCACGATGCGGTCGGTGCCGGCGCCGGCGACGCGCGCCCCCATCGCGTTCAGGCAACGCGCGAGATCAGCCACTTCCGGCTCGCGGGCGGCGTTCTCGATCACCGTTTGGCCAGCAGCCAGGCAGGCCGCCATCATCAGGTTTTCGGTGCCGGTCACGGTCACCATGTCGGTGACGATGCGCGCACCGGCAAGCCGCGGCGCCTCGGCGACGATGTAGCCGTGCTCGATCTCTATGTTCGCGCCGAGCGCCCGCAGGCCCTTGATGTGCTGGTCGACCGGCCGCGCGCCGATGGCGCAACCACCGGGCAGGCTCACCCTGGCCTGGCCGAATCGCGCCAGCAGCGGGCCCAGCGCCAGGATCGAGGCGCGCATCGTCTTGACCAGATCGTAGGGCGCCTCGACGGCGCCGATCGCGTTCGCTTGCACGACGACGCGGCTGCCGTCGCGCACCACCCGCGCGCCCATTCCCGACAGCAGCCGCCCCATCGTCGTGATGTCGGCGAGCTGCGGCACATTGTCCAGCACCAGTTCGTCGGCAGTCAGCAGCGCCGCGGCGAGGATCGGCAGCGCCGCGTTCTTGGCGCCGGCGACCGCGACCTCGCCCGCCAGCCGTGCGCCGCCGCGGATCTTCAGCTTGTCCATCGGCAGCTCGTCGTTGGCGGCAGGGCGCGCCAGGCGCAGCGGGCGGGTGTCGAACTCACGCAGGGCAAGAGGCATCGCAGGCTCCATGAAGCGCCCGGAACAGGCGGGCGCGTGGAACGCTTGATGCCGCAGGCCGATGAAGCGCCCGCGAAGGCAAGGTGAAGCACGGGAAATTTCACTTCTGCAGCGCCTGCCACTCCGCCGGCGTCAACGCCTTGATCGACAGCGCATGCACCACTGCCCGCATCCGCTCGCCCAGCGCCGCATAGACCAACTGGTGCCGCTGCACCCGCGACTTGCCCTCGAAGGCGGCGGCGACCACCAGCGCGTCGAAGTGGCGGCCGTCGCCGTCGACTTCGAGCGTGTCGCAGTCCAGGCCCTCGGCGATCCAGCGGCGGACTTCGGCAGGTGTCGGTTCCATCGTACGGGTCGCTCAGGAGCGGATCTTGTAGCCGCGGGCCAGCAGGGTGAGCGCCACGGCCGATGAGCCGGCCAGAGCCAGCAGCACGATGGCCAGGCTGGCCCAAGGCGAGGTGTCGGAAGTCGCGAAGAACCCGTAGCGGAAGCCGTCGATCATGTAGAAGAAGGGATTCAGGTGCGACACGACCTGCCAGAACGGCGGCAGCCCGTAGATCGAGTAGAACACGCCGGAGAGAAAGGTCGCCGGCATGATGACAAAGTTCTGGAACGCGGCAAGCTGATCGAACTTGTCGGAGACGATGCCGGCGATCAGGCCCAGCACCCCGAGCAACGCGCTGCCGGCCAGCGCGAAGACGACGATCCATAACGGCGCCTTGAACGACATCGGCGCGAACCAGACCGTCACCGCGAACACGCCGATGCCGACCACGACGCCGCGGATCACCGAAGCCAGCACATAGGCGAGGAAGAACTCGCGGTTGGAGATCGGCGGCAGCAGCACGAACACAAGGTTGCCGGTGATCTTGCTCTGGATCAGCGAGGATGACGAGTTGGCGAAGGCGTTCTGCAGCAGCGACATCATCACCAGGCCGGGGATCAGGAACGCCGTGTAGCCCACGCCCGGGAACACCTCGACGCGGTCCTGCAGCACATGGCCGAACACGAGCAGGTACAGCACGCCGGTCAGCACCGGCGCCGCCACTGTCTGGAAGCTGACCTTCCAGAAGCGCAGCACCTCCTTGGCCAGCAGGGTGCGGAAGCCGACCGATCGCAACGCCTGCGGCGTGATCGGTCGTCCCGGCGAAGGCCGGGACCCAATCGTCAATGCCGGCGAACCTGGGTCCCGGCCTTCGCCGGGACGACGGCCACTGCCGGCAACGTGAGCCCCGCTCACGCCGCCATCCTTTCGCGATCGTCGGCCATCAACTGCACGAACACGTCTTCGAGATCGGCGTGGCCGACCTCGACCTCGTCGATCGCCGCGCCCGCCTCGCGGCAGGCGGCGAGCACGGCTTCGACTTCCGCAGCGGCGCCGACGCGCAGCCGCCAGCGGCCGTCGCCCAGTTCAACCGCGCCGCCGCGCAGCGGCTCCGGCAGCGCGCCGGAGAGCCGCAGCGTCACCTGCACGTCGGCCAGCCGCGCCAGCAGCGCCTGCGTGCTGTCGAGCGCGATCAGCCGGCCGCCCTTGAGCATGCCGATCCGCGTGCACAGCTGCTGCGCTTCCTCGAGGTAATGCGTGGTGAGAACGATCGTGTGGCCTTCGCGGTTCAGGCGACGGATGAATGCCCAAAGGCCCTGACGCAGCTCGACGTCGACGCCAGCGGTGGGCTCGTCGAGCACGATCACCGGCGGCCGGTGCACCAGCGCCTGCGCCACCAGCACCCGCCGCTTCATGCCGCCGGAGAGCGTGCGCATGTTGGCGTCCGCCTTCCCCGTCAGGTCGAGGTTGGCCATCACCTCGTCGATCCAGT
>Ga0105096_10000021_pt1 | contig 31760 bp, 11 predicted proteins | sample PPLLak3cmMay2015_FD_87036 | JGI IMG/M metagenome (GOLD analysis project Ga0105096, IMG submission 87036) | Freshwater sediment microbial communities from Prairie Pothole Lake near Jamestown, North Dakota, USA - PPLs Lake P7 Core (1) Depth... | ecosystem: Environmental > Aquatic > Freshwater >... | reverse complement strand
TTTAAGTAAAGAGATAAATGAAAAAAGAAAACAATCTTTAAAAGGCCATAAGTTATCAGAAGAAACTAAATTAAAAATTGGTAACAAAGCAAAAAATAGAAAAGTAAGTCTTGAAACAAGAAATAAAATGTCTGAAACTCATAAAATAAATAAAACAGGAAACTGGTTAGAAAGTAAAGGGCATAAAAATGGTAGAGCTTATAAAATTAATCAATATGATATGCAAGGAAATTTTATAAAAACTTGGGATTGTGCTAAATATGCTATTAATTTTTACAATTTAAATAAAACTGCTATAACTGATTGTATTAAAGGCAGACAAAAAAGTGCAGGAGGATATGTTTGGAAAAAAATGATTTTTAATTATGAATAAAATAAGTTTATTAGCCATAGTAATTTTATTAATTACGTCATGTAGTTCTGAATGGCACATGAAGAGAGCTTTAAAGAAAAACCCTAAGTTAGCTGATAGTTCTGTTAAGTATGTACCTTACTATAAAGATACAGTTGTAACTATTAAAATAATAGGAGATACTTCAGATCAGTCTATTAAGTATGCTGAATGGTATAAAAAAATAGCTGATAGTACAATGGTTGTATTTTCAGATAGTTTTACACATGTAACTCAGGAGTTAGATTCATTAGGTAAATTAAAGACTAAAGTTATTAGGTTACCTTATGAAGTTAAACAGTTAGTAACTATACATGATACCATACAAGTTAAAACTCCTCCACAAGTTATTGTTAAGAAAGAAATAGGTGGATTTACCTGGGTTTTGATATTAATAGCAATTATACTATTTTTGTTGTTACTTAATAAGTTATTTAAATAATGGCAAGTGCTAAAGAAATAGTTTACAATTGGAGGAATTTAATTAGTGGTGGTAGGTTATCAGATGATGATATACCTTCATACTCACAATTAAAGTTTATTCTTAATTATAAACGTTTACAATATTTACGTCAAGACTACGCAAAGAATTTCTTTGATAATGATTTAATGTATCAAGATCTTGGTTGTTTAGAACTTGAACCTGTAGACTCAGCTGAATGTTGCCACTTTGAAACTGGTTGTACAATATACCGTACAAAACAAATATTACCTTACCCACTTAGACTTTTAGATAGACTAGGGTTTAAAATTAATGCTATAAATAAGACTAAACGTTTTGAATTAATACTTCCTGAACGTGCTCCATTTATTGGGTACACAAAGTATCCGTCATTAACTGAAAAGGTTTATTGGTTAAATGGTAGATTATATATGAGAGGATTATATGCTATTAATGCTAGAGTTATAGCTGAAAATCCAGAAGACGTAAAAAGATTTAGTTGTGATGGGGAAGCATGTTATACTGATAATAATCAGTACCCACTTCCCGGAGATATGATAGATTTGATAACAAAAGATATTTTAGCAACAGAGTTAAAAGCTTTAATATCTTTAGGACAAGACTTAGAAAACAATGCCAAAGACGATATGTACGAAAGAACTTCTCAGTAATAATATAGATAATAGGAAACTACAATCTATTTATTCTGATGTATGGCATACTTTAAACCAAGTAATGGTTCAAGAGTTAGTAGAAAAAAACTACCTTGAACTTCCTATTTTAGGACATTTGAAGATAATAAGGTTTAAACGTAAAGTAAAGATTAAAGAAAATGGTAAACCAAATTTACCTATAGACTGGGTAAAAACTAAAAAGGGTTGGAAAGATGGTATTTTAAAAACAGATAAGTTTATATACCATACTAGAAATTGGGGAATTAAAATAGTTTGGACTAGATCTAGAATTAAAAACATAAAAGTATACTCATTTAAACCATCAAGAACAAATGGTACTAAATGTAATACTGGTACTATAAATCAATTATGGGCTTATTTAGCAAAACAAGATACCAATTATTTAAAAATTCCCATGATAAATTAATATATTTGTAATATGAACTACAGAACAGTATCTGCTAAAACAATAGTTGAAACAGTATTCTCAAGATACCGTAATTATATATCACAAGATTCTGACGGATTAGTTGGTAATGCTGTTGAATGGATGGGTGAAGCATTAGAAGCAATTGGTATACTTTCAGCAATGGAAGATATAGATGCTGTTTATGCTGTTGAAAATGGTAGAGTAGAAATTCCTTGTAACTTATATTTAATAAAATCTGTAGCACATGACGGTGTATGGTTACCTTATGGTTCTCAAACATTTAACTACGATTTACATTGTACTGATTGTGTAAACGAAAAACAAGCTAAAGATTTACCATACTCATATATTGTTAATCCAAACTGGATACAAACTAATGTTCCTGAAGGAGAAAAAATATGTATTAGTTATAAAGCTTTTGCTGTAGATGAAGAGGGTTATCCACAGATTCCAGATAAAGTAACTGTAAAACAAGCATTGTTTTGGTATATTACTATGTTAATGTGTTTAGGTGGATTTCAACATCCAGAAATTAACTTTGATAAAGCTGAACAAAGATGGTTAAAATATTGTGGTCAAGCAGAAGCTGACTTAGCATTATTAGACAAACCTCAAAGAGAAACATTTAGAAATCAATGGGTTAGATTAATTTCTACTACCCAACACGATTACAGAGATTTCTTTAGCAATATTGAAGGTGAAGTTTTACAACAAAAATATAATAACCAAAGAGTTTAATGCTGCCACTAAAAATAAATACAGATTTAGATCCTACAAATGCCCCAGAAAACTCTTCGTCTTTAAATGTCAACATGAATGCTGACATTTTAAAAGGGGTTATTAGTAATGAGCAAGGATTTGATATAATTCCATTAACTAACGACAATAGAAAAATTATTGGTACCTGTTTGTTAGCTGATAATTCTATTTGTTTATTTTCTCAGATATTTAATAATGCTAACTATGCATCTGAAATAGGTGTATTAAAAGAAGGTAAATATACTGTTACATTAAGAGATAACTTATTAGTTAATGCATCATTAGGTTTTAATACTACTAATTTAATTCAAGCACAATCTAAAGTTAATTTTAATGGTGACTATATTATTTATTGGGTAGATGGTGATAATTCAGATAAGTGGTTAAATATCACTAACTTACAAGTAGATGTAACTACAGATTTAAAAATAACTAATGCAGCTCAATTAAATTTAATGCTTGGGTTTTTACCTGCTATAGGTGATTTACCTGATCAAACAACAAATATAGTTGAATCTGGAAGTTTATTTTCTGGTGTATATTATATTTCTTTAGTTTACGGGGATAAATTTCAAAACTTTACTAAAGCTGCTTTTGTTTCTAGTCCTATTCCTGTTGTAGAATCGTCAAGTCCTTTTGATACTCAATACATAGGTTCTATTGCTAATACACCTACTAATAAAGCTATATCTATTAATTTAAGTGCTTCTTCTATTAATCCTGAATATGATTTTATTAAGGTATATATAATATCTAAAATTAATCAAACACTTGCAGGATATGAATTTGCTACCTACCCTATATCTGGTGGGGATTTTAATTGTATAGTAGACACTTTAGTTAACAAAACAGAAGTTTCTGTAGATTCTATTATTATTAACAATGCTGATTACAACTCATCTCTTACTCTTACTCAATTAGATGATGTGCTTTATAAAGCTCATTTAAGAAATAGAGATACTATTGATTTACAACCATATGTAAATAACATAAAAGTAAATTACGTACAAAAAGAAATTGATTTATCTGGTACTGGACAAGGTAATAATTTTAGAGATCCTAATTTATGTTTTTATAGTAAAGGGTTTACTTACGATGAAGTTTATGCTTTATACGTATCTTTTACTATTGATGATAATGGGGAGTATGAAACTCAAGCTTACCATGTTCCTGGTAGAGAGGTATCTGAAATAGATTTAGGTGGTATAACTAATCCTTTAGAAAATGAATTAGTTAATAATTTAAGCTCATCTGAATATGGTGCTAAATACGGATTTACATTTAATAATTCATTTGTTGAAATAACTAGTGTAAATTCTGATGCTACATTATTTCATACTGTACAAACTAATGACAACCAATTAGCTGATACTAACATGGGGTATTGGGAAAACAAAGATGAAGTTTATAGTAATACAAGTAAATGGGTAACATTAGATGCTACCGGTACTCCTGTTGCAGGTAAAAATTTTCAAGGCCAAAATGTAAGGCATCATAGATTTCCTGAAGCTTATAACTATACTTCTGATACTATAACTCCAAATCTTTCTAAAAGTATACACCCATCAGCTACTAATTACAATTTGGTAAATATATTAGGTATACAATTATCTGATGTAGTTATACCTGATGAATTAGCTAGTAAAGTTAAAAAGATAAATATATACTATGCTAAAAGAGATTTAAATAATAGAACTATTTTAGGCCAATCTTTATTACAATCACTTTCTCAAATTAAAGTAGGAAATATAGACAACACTAATCCTCCTACAAATACTACTGTGTGGAATAACGGTGGGCAAATGGTTAACTACAGTATGCCAGACTCTACTAATAAAAAACAAACAGGTTTATTTCCTGTAGGTTACCAGAGAACTACTTATCAAAGCACAAATAAATGGTCTTATTCTGATGAGTTTTTTAGAAACCCTACTTTTTGGACTAAAGGTTATTATAAGTTTAAATCGTTTGATTTAATGCAACAAAATATTGATGTAAGTTCAGGTACTTATATTAAAAATTTATATAGGGTAAAAAGTGTATATAAAGCTAAAGTATTAGGAGGTGATTTAGGAAATAGAGATTCTAATATGTATACAGGGTTTGTTTATGACCCTACAAATTCTACCGTAATATCTCCTTTAGATTATGGAGGGCCTACTTATTTTGGGGGTATAGATAAGTTAGTAAATTTTGATACAGCTTTATTTAATCACATTAGAAAAATAACAGGAAGTTCTTACGTGGTTAAAAATTTTCCTAATCAAAGAGATGCTGTATCTAACTCACCATATCCTTTTATAGGTGTGCCTTTTAATTATGGAGGTCAAACAGGTATATGGTTAGAAACAGATTATTATTTATATAGTTGGAATTTAGGAGCTTCAGCTCAACAACAAGGTAATGATGTTTCTTATATATCACATGATAATAACCCTACTTTTCAATTAGACGCACAAACAGGTGTTTATGCCTCACCTTATATATCTAATTTATGTGTATTTAAATTTAATATTTTTCAATCGTTTGATAATCAGGTATTATGTTTAGCTGCATCATTACCTGCAGAATATATTAATGACCCTACTGTACAAATTTACAATGCTGATACATTTACTACAGTTAATTCTGATATTGACGGTATTGATTTAGCTGGTTATTCTCCTCAAGGATCTGCTGTTCCAATGCCTCCTGTAGATGCTAGACCTCAAAATCAATTAAAAAGTATACATTGTTATATAACCCAATCAACTGCAAACCCTAATTATAGATACGAAGGAGATAATAGTTGGGAAACTTTTTATCCTTATTCAAATGTAAATGTAATGCAAGCTATACCTCAATCTAGCCCAGAATGGTATGGTTATAATGTAGATTATTCTTCTGTTAATGATTTAAAACAACCTATAATTGCATCTAACTTTGATAACCAATTACAAGATTATTTTCCTAACAGGGTAATTAGATCTGCTAAAGATAATCCTGAAATACAAGAAGATAACTATTTAGATTACCGTGCTGGAGATTATAAAGACTTTGGTAAGATTAAAGGTAAGATACGTAATATAACTAATCAAAACAATAAACTATTAATTAAAACAGATAATGCTTTATATGCTACTTTAGGTCGTGAAGTTATATCAACTGAAAATGCTGAAGCTAATGTAACTGCAGGTGATATATTTGCAGTTAAACCTAGAGAATTAGTATCATCTGATAGTTATGGGGGTGGTATGGGTAGATTTGCAGATGTTGTAACTCAATATGGTTACATGTATCCTGATACTACTAATGGTATTGTGTATAACTATAATGGTGAAGCTGTAGATGAAATATCTAAAGCAGGTAGACAAATATTTTTTAGGAATGAATTAAAGTTTAAATTTCCTAAACTAATAGATACTTACGTATTTAACAGTTTTTTAATATATAATAGTGCTGCATTTTACGCTAAAGATTATTATGTAACTTTTAATGGTAAAGTATGGTTGTCTTTAAACAGTGGTAATTTAGGTACTCCTGGGTTATCAGATGATTGGCAAATAGTAGATTATAATTTTAATAGAATAGATTCTATTACAGATGCATATTCTATAGGTGTTCAAGCTACATTTGATTATAAATACAGAAGATATATATTAACTAAAAAAGATTACACATTTGATATTACATCTGGTATAACGGGGTTTGCTGGTAATATACCTTTAAATCCATTTGTTATTTCAAATGGGTTTACTACAGCTTGGTATAATGGTTACATTTATACATTATATAATTCTGAATTTACTCCGGCACCTCCTGCTAATGCTGAGTATTTACTTACTAGATCAGAAGTTGACGTATATGGTGTAAAAACAGATTTTAATTCTATATTTACTTTAGAAAGTTTTGTAACTGCTTATTACCCAGAATTACAAGCTTGGGTATCTATGTATGACTTTGGAGGATTACCTGAGTTTATGTTTTACACTATAGACAAAACTTATTCATTTAGTGGTAATACTTTATTTAAACATAACTCAGATACACAAAATGCTTTATTTTACGATAGAGAAAATCCTTACACTTCATTTGTAGAGCCTATATTAAATACTCCACAAGGAGTTAAAAGGTTTTCATCTTTTTCTTTTGTGACAGAGCTATTTAGATCTAATGGTACTTTAGATTATTTAAAAACTTTTACAGATTATTTTGTAAGAACTTCATATCAAATATCTAATAAAATTAGTATGATAAATACTCAGACATCTAGAAATGCTGAAGGGTATTTTAATGCTAATGATTTTAGAGATTTAACTATTGATAACTCTAAACCGTTAATGACTGATGCTATTATACATCAACCTAATACAGCTAACATTAACCCTAATAAACATTGGTCTAAACAAAAGAAGTTTGTAGATTACTATTTAATACCTAGGTTAGAGTATACTCCAGAAATGTTAACTGGAACCAATCTTAGGATTTATAATACTTTTTCTGTTACCGGTAATTATGAATTAAATGGTATATTAGAAGATGGTACTATTATTAAATTTATTTATTTAGGAGTTACTTATGTTTATCAATTAACTAAAGTAACTGTAAATGAAATTTCAAATACTACATCTACAACTGTACAACAAATTATTTCTTTAAATAATACTCCTATACTTAATATAGGATTATTTGATCCTGAAATTGTAATACCTACTTTTGAATATACATTTAAAAGAACATTAGATTTATTTGATATAAATACTTTAACCCATAAAAATACAAGATAATGAAATTAACAGATAAAATAAAACCAGCTACGTCAAAAGCAACAATTCCACAATTAGTTTCTGAATTGTTAGAATCTGTACTTATTGTACACAAGATGCATTTACAAGCTAAGTCTAGAAGTTATGCTGAACACAAAGCTTTAGGTTCATTCTATGATAAAATTGGAGATTTTGCAGATGGTATTTATGAGCAATTTGCAGGTCAAACTACAACTGTAGATATACCTGATGCTATGATTTATGACAATAACCCTATAACTTATTTAGAAAAATTAGTTAAATTTGTAGAACAGGTGCATAGTAATAGTGCTGAATACTCTCATTTACAAAATCAAATGGATGAGGTTAAGTCACTAATATATGCAACTTTGTATAAGTTAAAGTATCTTAAATAATGCCAGAAGCAAATAAAAATAAACCCAAACCAAAAGCTAAATTATATTTTGGCAATGCAGATGAATTGGCTAAAACCAATAACTATCTGACGCCTGAGTATTTGCAAGAAGTAGATAAACGTAGAAACGATTGGAATGAGTTTGTACAATTTTTAAAAAAAGAAAATGTAGCTGGTTCTGAAAATTTAGATAAAAGTGGAGCAGGTTTAGGTTATTTAAAAAAATGGAATAAAGCAAATCCTGATAAAACTTTTACTGAAGAAGATATTAAAGACGTACAAAGATTTTCTCGTACTGTAAAAAAACAAGAAGGTGTTAGGGTAAACGATGGTGTTTTAGGTAAGGTTACTTCTACTTTTACATTTCCAGATTCTAAGGTTAACACCTATGAAATGAAAGATGGTAAAAAGGTATTAGTTAAATCTGAAGAACCTAACATAGGTAATTACCAATACCAAGCTGATAAAATTAATTTTGGAATAGCTGCTAAAAATAAAGCAGATGTTTCAAAATTACCTATATATAATAAAAACTCAGCAACTACAAATATTGATTGGAATAAAGATGATGCAACTGCTAGTAACCTTTTAAAAGAACAAGTTAAAAAAAGAAGTTTATCTGGGCAATCATTATCTAACCCTAATAAATTTGTTAAACCTTTAGTAGCTACTGAAAACCATCCTGCTGTACAAGAACAACTAGAAGGTAGTTATTTCGATAACAACCAAAAAGTTGTAGATTACAATACTAATTTACAACAACAAAAACAAGCTGAAATACAAAAACAAGTAGACACACGCTCAGCTTTACAAAAGAAACTTGATACTAGTAAAGGTAAAGATTTTAGTAAAGAAGAAGCATTAGATTACTTTAATGAAACAGGTAAAATATTACCTCAAAACAAAGTTCAAGGTAAATACGCTAAAGACAAACAAAACCAAATAGTTGATGTTGAAGGTAATCCTTATAAAACAACTAAAGTAATTAAAACTCCAGGTAAATTTGAATTTAAAAATTACGGTAAAAATACTTGGGATATAGCTTCTGGTGCTATAAAAGATTTTGCTAATTTTGGGCAATCCACATTTGATGTTACTAATCCTATTGATGCCGTAGTAGGCCCTATAATAACAGAAGCTGTAAATACACCTGTAAGATTAATAACAGCTGCAACAGCTCCTATTACAGGTGCTATTGCAAGTACTAAAATAAAATTACCTAAGAAAAAAAGTATTAGTGTAACAAACGAAGAGTTTGGTATGCCTACTTTTCAAGATGATGCTCCAAATTTAACTCAGAAAAGACAAGGTGGGTTAATTGGTAAATACCAAGAAGGTGGTAATATTAAAAGACCAGTTTTTCCAGGTAAATTAGATAACAGAGTAGTTTCTGATAATACCTCTGTGCAAAGACCTACCATACAACAACAAGACGTAAGATTAAAAACTCCACAAGAAGTTAAGAAAGCTAATAGAGAAAATTTTCAAAAACGTATAGGTGTAAAACCTACATATAATGTTCAAGAGCTAACTGATTTTGGTACACCTGAACCTGGATTACAAGATGCTTCGTTAGAAGCTTTAGATGCTTTAAGTTTAGCTAGTGGTGTAGGTTATTTAGGTAAAAAAGGATTGCAAGTAGGAGCAAATTATTTAGGAAATAGATATTTACCTAATGCATTTAAATTAAATCCTTGGGCATTTAAACCTAATTCTGAAGCATATTATAGAGGTATTGGTAGAACAGGATTAGATGATGCTTTAGAAAGTGGAGTTTTAAGAACAGCAAATAAGACAGGTAATTACGGAGAAGATCTTTACATAACAAAAGATTTTAATACTGCTAAAGGAAATTATAGTATAGACCAGCCTACATATAAAGGAGACCCTTTTGGTGAAATAGATGATTGGGAACAAATTTTACCTAAAGATACAAGAAGTTATATAGCAGAAATACCTGAGTCAGCTTTAACAAATAAAAATATTGTTAATAATTCATCTATAGTTATAAATAAAGGAAGTATACCTACTAATAATGTAAGATTATTAAAACAAGATTGGTTACAAGGATATAAACCAATGGCATATGCTAAAGGTGGAGTAATAAAAGACAATAGAGGTCAATGGGCACACCCTGGAGAAATAACAGAAATAGAAAGTAACAATATAACAATGCAAGGTGTTCCTTATCCTGTATTAGGAGTATCTGATCAAGGTGATACACAAATGATGTACCCAGAACAAAATTACCAATTTAAAGGTAATAAAGTTACTGAATATCCTATGATGCAAAAAGGCGGAGTAGTTAAACCTCGTGTTTATACTGACTATAATAAATATTTAGAAGCAAAAAAAGCTTATGATGATAGTTTGTTTGTTTTTGAAAATCAGAATCGTTACAATGACTATGTTAAAAAACCTAAAGTAATTACTAAAAAATATGAAGATGTGTGGTATAATGACCCTGTGCATAAAGACATTGAGTATAATGAAGCAATGCAAAGGCTTTTTAAATTAGATGCTTTTAACAAAGGAATAAAACCTAATGGTAATTACAACACTGTAAGATACCCTGAAATGTTTAAAACAGGTGAAAATATTGACAAAGAAATATATAATGAATCAACAGGAGAAACTAAAATAATAAAAACTCCTATACTTGTTCATAAAAAACCAGTAGAATCTGTTATATATCAAAAACCAGACGGTACTACACAAAAATCTGCATCTACTCAATCTAAAAGTACTAAATTAATAAATGTTGATCCTAGAGGTGTTAAAGGTAAATATGACAGTAAAACAAATAGTTTATTTGGTACATTAGACCCTAACACAGAATATGAACAAATAGGAGAATCTCTATATAAACCTATAAATAAAAAATCAATACAACCAATAATATATCAAACTGCAACAGCAGAACAAATTAAACCTTTATATCAAGCACCTCAATTAACTATGCCTGAAAGGTTAGAGTTGAGTATGAATAAACCTGATGTTGTACAATCAGCTGAAGGTCCTGTTTTTAAACAAGGTAGAAAGTTTATGAGGGAAACAGGCTTAAGACCAGGGTTTTATGAAGAAGGTGGCACAATACAAGAAAATAATAATATGGAATACGGTAAAGGTGGTTATACAGTAAAAAGAAGTTCTGACAGAAAAGGTAAAACACATGTTGTTATTGGCCCAGACGGAACTAAAAAATATTTTGGTGACCCTAACTTAGGAGAAAGAGGTAAATCTAAATATGGTAAAGAAGCTTTCTATGCTAGACATAAAAAGAACTTAGATGCTAATCCATACTTTAGAGCTTATGCTAGAGCTACTTGGGAAGATGGAGGTATGATTCCTGAACAAGGACATATAACCATGAATAAAAAAAGAAGTTTATTTACATATGGTGGTTTAACTGTAACTGATTTAAATAAATATGAAGGTGGAGGTACTAATAATACTGGTGCTGCAGTTGGTGGCTTATCTACCGTTGCTAATGCTATTGCCCCAGGTGCCGGGGCAGCTGTTCCTATTTTAGATATGATGAATAAATATACTTCAGATGAATATGGTGCACCTAAATCTGGGTTAAAAGGACTTCATAATAGAGCAAATCCACTTGCCAATATTAATAGAATAATGGAAGGTAAAGATGTTGGTAGAAGTTTATTAGGATTAACTGCTGTAGGTGGATTATCAGAAGCAACTGGATTAAGTAAAGCATTGTTTGGTGAATCTGATTACGATAAAGAAGCTAAAGAACGTAAGTTTCAAGAAGATAATGCTAATTTATCTAAACGTATGAATGCATCAGAAAATTGGGGTAATTCAAATATTAACACTTCACAAGAAATGCAGTTTGCTCAAGGTGGTATGGTATTAGATTATGATGATCCTAATGCTAATGCTGAACTTGAACTACAAGAAACATTCCAAATGCCTAATGGTCAAGTAGGTATGGTTGATGGCCCTTCACATGAAAATGGAGGTATAGCCGTTAATCTACCTGAAGGTACCAGAATATGGTCAGATAAATTAAGGTATGGTGGTAAAACATTTGCTAAACATACTAAACCTATTACTAGTAAAATAGCTAGGTTAGAAAAAGAAATAGCTAAAAATCCTAATAATAGTGAAGCTAAACAGAATTCTGTAATGCTATTAAATCAACAACTTGATCATTATTTTGATGTTCAAGAAACTAATAAAGAAGCTAACGAAATGAAACGTACATTTAAAAATGGTGGCATGATTAAACGTGCTGATGGTTCTTACTCTAGACGTGGTCTTTGGGATAATATTAGGGCCAACAAAGGTTCTGGTAAAAAACCAACACCTCAAATGTTAGAACAAGAACGTAAAATAAATAATGAAATGGCAATGGGTGGTATGCTTACTAAATATCAAAGAGGTGGAAGACGTTTAAACTTAGAAACACCTAATAGCAACATGGAGCAACGTTGGATAAAACCAGAAGATAATACTCCTCAAAGTGTTAATAGTTTTCTTTATCCTGTAGAACCTGATTTTGATATGAATAACATACCAGAAGAGTTGTATGGTAATTACGGACAATCTTTACCAAAACCTATTATGGCAACTACTAGGTCTATGAATGAAAGAATAGGCACACCTCCAACAATACCACCAATTGAAAGAGCTACTGGTAGATATGGTGAATTTGTAAGGCCTCAAGTAACAAGCCCAGGAACAGGAGTTTATAATCCTGATTATAAAGAATTTAACCCTTTTAATAAAAATGAAGGTGCTAGATTTTCAACACCTTATGCTATGGACTATGAAACTGACCCTAATATTCCTAAAGGGTTATCACCTGAAGAAGCAGCTAAAGCTGGTATGGATAATTTAGGATTTATACCTGAAACTCCAGGATTTTTTAATAAAGCAGGTCAGTTTATACAAGATAATCCTGGTTTAGTTGGGCAATTAGGTACAGCTGCTATTACTGCAGGTATTCAATCAGGTAGAGTTAATAGATTAGCAAGACCTAGAACTTTAGGTGATGTTAGATTATCTGATAAAGTTGTTAACCCTAATTTAGTAGACTATAGTGCTGAAAGACAAGCATATAACAGAATGGGGTTAAATGCTATGGATGAAGCACAAAGAGGATTTGGTTCTTCTGCTGCAGCTCAAGCATTTAAAAACAAAGCTAGATTAAACACTTTAGAAGGTACAGGTAAATCATACCAGTCTCAAGAAAATACTAATGCTCAGATTAGAAATGCTGCTAACATGGCTAGACAAGAAGCTGGTATGAAAGAAGCTATGATGAATAATGAAATTGATAAATATAATCTTGAAAATGTTTATGGTTATGATACTATGACTACAGCACAAAAAAATGCTATAACTGCTATGTTAGGTAATACAGCTGGTCAAACATTTGGTAAACAATCAGACTATAAAAATCAAATGGAACAAGCTAAAATATTAGCTAATCAATATGATAATAAAGTATACTTAGATATAGTAGCTAATAGTTCTCTTGAAGATTTTAAAAAACGTACTCCTCAAGAACAAGAATTTATTAACCGTAGAAGAGTTGAAAAAGGTCTTACACCATATGGTTATGGGGGTATAATGAAACGTAGTTTTAGAAATGGTGGAACAAACAACCCTGGATTTAAAGCTTTACCTGAAGCAGTACAAGAAAACATATTAGACAATATGGGTATGGGTGGCTACATGTATTCTTTAGGTGGGCGTTTAATGAATGAACCAATGTATGGTGAAGGTGGTATACATATTAAACCTGAAAACAAAGGTAAGTTTACTGCTTATGCTAAATCACATGGTAAAGGTGTACAAGAAATGGCATCTACAATTTTAGCTAATAAAGAAAACTATTCACCTACAATAGTTAAAAGAGCAAACTTTGCCAGAAATTTTGGAGGAAAGAAAAAATAACACTTATATTTGTATTATAGTTAATAATGCAAATATATGGAAACAAAAACTAAAAAATGTAATAGGTGCTTAAATCAATACGGGTTAACAGAATTTTACAAACGGAAAACTTCACCAGATGGTTTTGCTACTGTTTGTAAAATATGTACTAAATTAAAAAAGACGAGAAATATTATTCATTGGCATGATGATAATTTATTATGTTTAAAATGTAAAATTTATAACCCTATTGAAGATTTTTCAAAGCAGGCTAATAATTTTCATCGAGTTGGGAGAAAATCACGTTGTAAAAAATGTATTGATGCTCAAACTTTAAAAAGAAAACAAACGGCAAGAGGACATTTAACTATTAGAAGATTACTTTTAGAAAGATGGCATGCAATAAAAGATAGGGTTAAAAAACAAAAAATAACTTTAGATTTTCAATATGACTTTTTATTAGAATTATGGGAAAAACAAAACGGAAAATGTGCTATATCAGGAATTGATATGACTTATAAAATGGGATTTGGAAGAACCCCTACAAATGTGAGTGTAGACCGTATTAATTCTAATATAGGGTACGATAAAAATAATATACAACTTGTGTGCATGGCTGTAAATCAAATGAAAAATGATTTAGATATTAATCAATTATTATTTTTTTGTAATAAAATAATAGAACATACACAAATAGCACCACTAATAAAATAGTATTATACAACTAAACCCTAATTGTTAATTCAGTTAGGGTTTTCTTTTAGATAAATTACCTATATTTGTAATATAATAAAAATATTATGGCAATTGATTTCAACAAACAATTAGTTTTTGATCCGAAGATAGAAATAGTAGGAAATGAAGTACCATTAGCTGCAATGGAAAAAACAGGTGCAGTATTACAAGACAGATACGATAAAAGTTACGAAAACTATAGTTTAGCAGATGAAGCTTTAAAACAAATGGAGGCTTCTGCTAATGTAGTAGATAGGGAAAAAGCTAAAGAACTTAGAGAAATGTATAATCAAGAAATGCAAGGCATACTTCAAAAAGGTGACTTTCATAACATGAGGCAACAAACAGCTGCATTAGCTAGAAATGCTGCTGTTAATTATAAAACTATAGCTGAGAAAAATGCTAAAATTCAAGCTGAATTAGATGCTATTGCTAAAAATCCTAAATATGCTTTAGACCCAGAAGGTGCTGCACAAGACTATTTAAAAAATCTTAAATCTATTAGTATTAATCCTGAAACTAAAACTATATCTGATTTTAATGTAGGTGCTTATAATGCAGCTGCTGACGTTAGTATAGCTGAAAAAATGTTACAAATAGCCCCTACTTTAAGACCTAAAATGTTTAAAGGAAAAGGTTCATCATTTGGATCAAGAACTGTTAATGGCCAAAAAGTAATAACAGTAGAAACTGAAGGTGGAGGTTATAAAATTTTAAGCCCTGAAGAAATAGCTTTAGAATTAAAAGATTATATAGCTACAGATGCACAGGTTCAATCTTATTTAAAACGTGATGTTAAACGTATGGGGTTAGACCCTAATTCTAAAGAAGGGCAGATAGCTTACAAACAATTGTTTAACGAAAAAGTTAATAATTCAGCTAAAGCTTTAGGTAACATGTACGAAATTAAAGAAGACCAAAGACAAAATACTTTTAGTGTTGTTGGAGATGGTATTGGAAACGGTAGTGGTACCCCAGATCCGTTAAAATTAAATACTTATACTCCTAATGATGTGTTTCAAGATTATAAAACTCAAGCTAGATTAGAGTTTCCTGATTTATTAAATTCTACTTTGCAAAACAATAAAAAATCTAAAGCTTCTTTACTTTCTGCTTTAGATAATATGGCTCAAAATGGAAATACTAAAGCTGTTGAAGCTAAAAAAGTAGTAAAAGGGTTAGTAGAATTAGCAGAACAATACCCTGAATATGCTGATATTATTAGAAGAAGTACTGGTGGAAAAAGCAATACAATTGTTGGTAGAATAGGACAATCAATATTAGATGTTGGTATTCATATAAATAATTTAATTAGTACAGGAGCAAAAAGATCAGACGCAGTAATTTCAAAAGGAACCGAATTAGTTAATAAATATCAAGAATTAGCTAGAACTGGTATATTTGATTCTAAATTTGAAGACGAATTTGAAGCAGCTACTCAAACTGCACCTTTTACTAGAAAGTTACCAATTAATGCTGTAAACTTAGAATCTGATGTTGTTAGAACAGCTGTTAGTAAATTAAGTAATGATTTAAATATAAATAAATTTGATATATTAGAAGGAGAATGGAAAAATCCTGAAGATTTAAAATTAACTATTACTGGTGTTAGCCGTGAACCTTATGGTGCTGGTTCAGGTATTGCTTTTGAATTAATGGATTCTAAAGGAAATACTGTAATTGCTACACCTAAAAAACAAGCAGCAGAAGGTATTATAGGTGAGTTAGATAAAGTTTTACCTGGGATTAAATCTGCCAATAATTATAGGGATATGATTCCATTGAGTTATGCAGGTCAACAAAAAGATTTTGCTGATATAGGAGATGAAATAAATAATCCTCAGTTAACTAAACAATTTAAAGGGTATAAACTTGTGTTAAATGAAGATGGTACTTATACTAGAATTTCACCTAAAGGTGAAAAAGTTAATGCCACTAACCCCACACTATTATTACCTCAAATATAATGGCAAAGAAAAAAAATTTATTAGAATATTTAGGTGTACCAGAAACTGAAAATACTACTCCTTTTTTATTATCTCAAGAAGAAATAAATAAACAAGCACCTATTTCATCTGAGTTAATTCAAAATGATTATAGTAAATATCAAAAATATTTACAGCAAAATGGCCAACCTGTTTACGATTCTCCTGAAACTTGGGATGAAAAAAGAGCTTTGGCTCAATCTGGTACTGAAAAAGTATTTAATAGTTTAGGTCAAATGGCCGGTACCTTTGGTACTGCATTGGCTTCAACCGTTGCTACTTTAGGTGGAGCAGCCGTTGGAGGTGTTGGACAATTAGCTGATTTAGCTACAGGTGAAGATAATACTGATTTCATGAATACTATGGTTAACAATCCTGTTATGAAAGGTATTAATGATTTTGATAAATATCTTAAAGAAGATTTATTACCTACGTATTATACTAAAGAACAACAAGAAAGTTTATTATCTGCTGCTACTGGTACTGATTTATTAAACGGTGTTGGGTTTTTATTTTCTAACATTATACCTAATGCTGCCGTAACTAAAGTATTTGGTAATTTTAGTAGAATGGCTAATGTTGCTAAAGCAGGTAAATTAGAAAGTGTTTTAGATGCAGCTGTAAAAGCTAATAAAATGACTAACGCTGAAAAAATGATTTTAGGAGGTGTAGGTAGATATTTTGAAAAAGCTCCTGCAATGATTGGTGCTGCTGTAGGTAGACTAGGTGAAAGTTCTATGGAAGCTTATGGTACATATGAACAAGTAAAAGAAAGTTTAACTGCAGAATCACAACTAGCTCAACAAGAGTTAGAGATGTATGGGGAAACCGATAAAAGAATATTAAGTCCTGAACAAATAGAAGCTGAAGCTAAAAGAGGTAGAGATAATGTATTTATGGGTAACATGGCATTAGCTGCTTCAGATATGTTACAATTTAGCAGGTGGTTTAAAGGTGATAGGTTAGCTGATAGTTTAGTTAAAAAAGGATTAGCTACTACAATTAAAGAAAGAACTAAAGGTGAATTATTAGGTAGTATGTTAAAAGAAGCAGGTCAAGAAGCTGCTGAAGAAGGTTTTCAATTTTTATTATCTAAAGGAGCAGAAAAATCTGCTAGAGGTAAATCATTTTTAGAAGGTGTAGATGAAGCTAGTGGTGAATTGTTTAGTACTATTGAAGGCCAAAAGTCAATGTTATTAGGTGCCGTACTTGGTGGTGGTATGGGTACTGCTATGAATGTATATAACCACAAACAACAAAAAGAAACTTTAAATGAATTAGCTAAACAACTTACATCTGTAGGTGATGCTAATGAAAGATACATAATTACACCAGAAGGTAAACGTATAGTTAATCCTGAACTTAGTAAAATAGCTACTACTTTTATGTTCTACGAACAACAAAAAGAAAAAGCTTTAGCTGAAGGTGATCAGGAAACATATGACATTGCTGAAAAAATGCAATTTTCTACATTAGTAGCAGCTAAAATGGATGCTGGTAATTTAGATGAATTTATAGATGAGTTAAAAGATATGGGTAGATCTTCTGCTGAAGAAGTAGAATCTATGTTTGGTGAATTACCTACCCGTAATGGTAAAAAGATGACTCCTCAAGAAGTTGTATTTGAAAAAGTACAACAAGCTGAAAAAGTAAAACAACTTAATGAAGGATTACAAAAAATACCAGCATTATCTAATTTATCTAATTCTGGATTAAATCAAGTAAGACATTCACTTTTAACTCAAGAAGTTTTAAGAGATCAAATAACAGATCTTGATCAAAAAATAATGGCAGTTAAAGGTAGAGCTGTAACTAGTTATTTTCCAGATACTAAAGAACTATTTGAAAATGAATTACTTCCTCAAGATCAAATGGAACTTGAATTACTTGAAGCTGCTAAAGAAGGTACAGTTAAAAACTTTTTAGAATCTCAAAAACAATTTAGAGATTATATTAAACAACCTGAGTTAGCTGAAGAAGTTGTAGAAAAAGCACAAACAAAAGCTGTAGAAAATGCAGTAAAAGAAAGAGAAAAAGATACTCAAACTCTAGAAACATTTATACAAAACAATACTCCAGATGATTCATTAGAACCTAATGAAGTTAAAACTGTTGTAGATGTTAATGGTGAAGAATATACAATACTTGGTGAAAATGAAGATGGTAGTGTTATTATTGAAAATGCAGCTGGTGATGTATTTACTTTAAGTAAAGATCAATTTTCTAAAGCATTTAGTAATAATCTTATAGCTGAAGAAATTGATTACGAAGAAACTAATGACCCTGAAAACAATCCTGAGTTAGATAGAATGTATGAAGAAAACCCAGGTAAAATAGAAGAAGATAGTTATAAAAAATTAACTCAATTATCATCATCTGGACAAGCTGTTGTTATTGAAGGGGATGTTAGAGCAATTGAAGAAGGTGAATTTCAACTTAATCCTGAGTTTATTTACCAAACTGAGTTATTTAATGAACCTACTTTATCAGATAATATTGTATCTGACCCTAAAGATAAACCTAAAACTATTCAGTTTAAAGCTGAAAAAGGTGAAATAGAAGATTTAGATGCTACTAATGATAGAAGAACAGCTAGAGGATTAAAACCAATTAAACCTGAAGATTTAGAATCTGATGAGTTTATACCTATTAAATTAACTTTAATAGTTAATGGTAGAGCTAATAATAAAGTAGTTAATTATTTTCATACTCCTGATTATTACGAACAAACAGCTGTTCATGATAAAATAGAACAAGCTGTTAAAAAAGGTGATATAAAACGTGAAGCAGCTGATAAAATGCATGAAGCTAATTTACAAAAACAAAAAGAGATACGTTCTGAATTAGTACAAGCTATTAAAGATAACGATTCTGTAATCCTTAATACTGTAGGTAAATCTGAAGGTGTATTAAACTTTAACCCTAAAGTAGCAGGTGGTAGAAAAGTATCTCCTGTTACAGAAGTATTTGGTGGAACCATTGATGAATTTATAGCTCCTAAAGCTTATAATTTGTATACAGTTATTAATGGTAAAACTACTCAAATTAAAACTAAAGGATTAGAGATTGTTACTAGTGTAGAACAAACCAAAACTGGTTTTACAATAACCGTAATGAATTCTAAATTAACAGAAACCACTTTTTTATCTAAGTTTCCTTACAATGTAGGTGAAATGGTTTATGAAATAGTAACTCCTAATGGTAATGTAAAACGTATTAGTCCTTTTAGTAAACAATCGTTTACACCTGAACAATTAAATTCTATGGCTGAATTACTTTACCATAGATTAACTACAGGTGAGAAAGAAATAAATGTTAACGGTGAACAACAACTTATTACAGGTACTCAAGATAACCCAGGTATTATTGATAGTTTAATTTATATAGGTGTTGTACAATCAGCAAGTGCAGAAGCTATAGCAAGTCAATTAGTATTTGCTAAAGACGGTACCTTTTTATTAGGTATGTCTAAAATTACTAAAGAAGATCCTGACGCATTTAATAAAATTAGAAATCATTTAAATCAGTTTAAATCTAAACCACAATTTAAAATGAGATCTATTAATAATGAGAAATTTGGTATTCCTATTCAAACTGAAAAAGGTTGGACTGTAGAAAAACCTATGTCTTATACTAATTTCATGTTTAAAGGGGATAATGCTTTAATTAAAACTGCTTTAAATAAAACTAAGTTTCTTAATACCTATTTTACTTTTGCTACTGATAATCAAGGTGATTTATTAATTGAGGGTAAAGAATCTAAAGAAACTACAGTTCCTGTTACTACAGATGATAAAATTGATATAGAAAAAGAAAAAGCTAGTATTACAAATTCAGAATTTACTGAATTAAAAAGACTGGCTAAGTTCTTTTTAGAGAATCTTAAAGAGCCTACTGTGTCAGGAAGTGTTGTTACAAGATACCCTGCTTTGTTTAAAGCTGTTACTGATATAGAAAAAAGAAGACAAGAGGACTTAAACAAATTTGGTAGTACTAGTTGGGGTAGTGATTTAAAACAACCTTTTTTAGATAAATTTGGAATAACTGTTCGTGGATGGATGTCTGACACAACAGGTCCTTATTCAGGACCTAATCCAGATAATGATAAGTTTACAGTATTTGATTTAAGACAAATAATTAATGCTAAATATGATACAGAACTAGCTGCTTTAGAAACACAAGAAAAAAGTAAAGTTACACGTGTACCTTCAGAAATAACTGAAAAGGAAAATGAATGTAATGGTTCTAATAATATAAATCCTAAGTCATTTGATATGTTTGATTAAATACCTATATTTGTAGGTATATGTCAAAAGTTTGTTTAAATTCTGCTGATAGCAATGTTAGTGCTTTAGTAGAAGCTAGTAAATCTAATTTTACTGGATTTAGTGATAATCAGATATTAGCTGTAGGTTCATTATATTTTGAAAAGTATAATAAATTACCTGATGCAGATGAGTTATTAGATTTTTATGCTGAATTAGCCGTACAAACTAAAGAAGAATCTTTTAATAAAGAACAAGTTACCGACAAAGAAGACATATTAGATTTACTACAATCTGTATTTTTTATAGGACTTAACAGAGCAAGTAAAGGAAAACCTTTAACTTTAGAAGGTATTAAAGAAGCTCAAACTAAAGTACTTAGTAAATTACCATTATTTTTAGAAATAGAAGGATTAACAAACATTTTTGAAAACTATGCTGAATATGAGAAGCTACTTATTAAAAGTAGACTTAAACCTTTACGTATTGAATTTGATAGTGATGTAGAAAGTAAAGAATTCCAAGAATCTAAAGACGAAGGTTGGGACAGAGACTCGACATTACTATCTGCTTATCAAACTTCTACAGATGAAGTTATATATTTATTTGCCTCACTTACATCAAATGAAACTATTAAAGGTGTACCTAGACCTTTAAACTTTAAACAATCTTGGGATAAAACACAAGTATTATTAGCTGGTACTAGTGATTTAGATACTCAAATCAAATTACTTAGATTGTCAGATTTACCATTTAAAGAGCAGATACTCAATAAATTAGGATATGGTAACTTTGATGAATTAGCTGAATCAGAATACAGAAGCATTAGAAGTTCATTCTTACAAGGTTTTGCTAAATCAGCAGTAAACTTTAGTAAATCTAGCCCAGGTAAAAATACTATTGATAGCGGTGAAGAGGCTTTAATGCAAACTATTCAAAATGAATGGAAATCTAAATTCTTAGCTTCTGACTTTGCAGCTATTGTAGATACTAAACGCACAACTAATCCGGATAAGTTTGAAGAGCTTAGTGAATTAAGTGGTGAAGAATTTTTAAAAGCTTACGGTATTACTGTAACAGAATGGAGTGATTCTTTAGATGTACTTGCTAATAAAATCAAACAATACTTTTTTAATAAAGAAATTACTAAAGGTGTTAACCATAGTTGGTTAGATGAAAGTAAAGAAATATCATCAGCTTTAAAAGATTTACTAAGATATGAAGCAGGTTTTAGAAAGAAAGATTCACCTTTAGGTGCTAGAAATGCTAATAAAGAATACCAACATGGTATAATGCTTCATAGTTATATTAGTAAAAAGATTGGTCAGCTTAAAAATAAACTATTTAAACCTACTAATATGTTAGAAAGTTTATTTAGTGAAGGTAAAGCTGTAATAAATATTGATCAAGGAATGACTTCTACTGGTCAAGCTAAATCATTTAATAAATTAACTAAAGGTGATTTATACACTTCTGTTATATCAGATATGTTTAGTAGTCAACCTATTATGCATTTACCTAGAACATCTGATAAAACATCTGAAAAAGGTATTAAACTATTATATACCAAACAGTTAGCTGGTAAAAAGACTATAAAAGAATATTTAAATCAGTATATGGCTTATACTGAAATAGGTCCATTTTTATACGATAGACTATTTAACCAATACAAATCTGACTTTATTAAAAAGAGTTTAGCTGATATTGGTTGGACAGCTAAAGGTAATAAAAAACCTGTAGAGTTTTGGAATGAATTAATGGGTGGAGGTAATGTAACACCTTATACTAAAGCTCAGTTCAAAGAAGGTATAGATAAATATATTGATAGTCAAGTAGATGGATTATATGATGACCTAATAAAAAATAATGTTATTAGTACTAATAAACAAGGTAAATTAGAAACATCTTTTTCTGATAGTTTTATTAAACCTGAATTTAGTAAATCTAAAACACAACAACAAGATATTAAAGACTTTTTAAAATTATATATATTTAATAGTTTGTTATATGGTACAGAGTTAACCCAATTTACTATGGGGTCATTAACTACTGTAGAACCAAAGGAGTTTTTTAAACGTACTGCTGGACCAATAGCTGAAGGTAGACAAGCAAGAACTGATGAATCTATGGTTAACTATTTAGATTCACAAAGACCTGAGTATATGTCTGAATTTCCTTCTTCTGCTTTTTTAAGAATAATGATTACTGCAGAAGAAGAAGTTAAATCTGTTAATGCTAAAGAGTATAATGAAGTTGGTAATACAGATGCTTACGACAAAGTAAACGTAGATGATGCTCAAGGTAAAATGCTATTTGAAAACTACCGTGAGTATAAAATAATGTTAAATGAGTGGACTGATGAACAAGAAGCAGGTTATAGATTATTACTTCAAAATAGGTTAAATAATAAAAAATATGAAAACTTATTTCCACCTATTAAACCTGTAGGATATTCGTTAGTTAATATTAATGGGGTAGATGTACCTATATATTTAAAAACAGCTATTTATCCTATTCATAGAAACTTTGTTAAAGGTACTTTAAATGAAGATGCTTATGATAAAATGATTGAAAAAGGTATAGCCATTCAATTACCTAAATCTGGTATTAAATTAGCTCAACCTAAAAATCTTAAAGATCAGTTTGTTGATGGAGAATTTGTAATTAATGAAGATGCTATATTTGATTTTCCTACAGCTGATTTTAGAAGTCAATTAGATATTGCTGTTAAAACCGGGTTTAAACAATTAATGGGTACCCAACAACAAAAACTAATAGCTTCTAATTTATATAAAGATGGTGAAATAGTAAATCCAGAATTTGCTGATTGGGCAGAACGTCATACTGAAACTTTACAAAAAATATCAGATTTAGAAATGGAAAAGCTCCAAGAAAAAGCTGGTATTGTAATGGTAGATGATGTACCTACATTTACTGATTATACTAAATTAAAAGAAATGCTTAAAGATGAGTTACTTAATCGTAATTTACCTTTAAATAGTATTGAAGCTATTAATGAGATTATTAATGAACAAGGTCAGTTAACAGCTACAATAGATGCTTACCCATCAAGGCAAAAGTTAATGAACTTACTTAATTCTATTGTAACAAATAAATTAATTAAGTTATATACCAATGGTTCTCCTTTAGTACAAATAGCTCAAACTGGTTGGGAATTAAAACCTAATTCTACAGTTGATACTGAAACTTCTATTGATTTTATTAATGATGAAGCTAAAACGAGTTATATTAAAAATAATGGGTTACAGTTTTTACAACTTGGAGATAAAATAGGTTCAGCAGAAATTTTATTACCTGCTAAGTTTAAAAAGTTTGTAAATGAAAAAGGTGAAATAGATAGTAGAATATTACTTAACATTGGTTATCGTATTCCTACTCAAGGACTTAACTCAATTCTACATCTTAAAGTTGTAGGGTTTTTACCTATTGGTTTAGACCAAATGGTTGTAATGCCTAGAGAAATTACTACTCAAGGTGGTTCTGATTTTGACGTAGATAAATTAAATCTATTTGTACCTAATTTAACTGTTGATGGTAGATACATTAGTCCAGAAATGGATTCTGAAAAAGAGTATAATGATTTTAAAAATAAGCTAGATACTTTATTAACTTATATAAAAGACGGTTTAGAAAGAAAACGTTTAGTAATTGCTGAAGAACTTTCTATAGATGAATTTGCAGAAAGGTTAAAAAGAGATGGTTCTATTAAATTAACTGAACAGGAAATTAAAGATACTTTAGAATTTGCAGGTTACACCCCTGATATTTTAACTCAAATAAATAAAAAATTAGAAAAACTTGATAATAAAGAAGAATTTATTAGAAATTTTAAATTAAAACAACTACAGAATCAAATTATAGAGCAGTCTTTAGAAATCTTAGAAAATAAACAATCAGCTCAATCTTTATTAACACCTAATAGTGCTAAAGATTTAGAAAAACTAGCTGAAAGTTTAACTAAAGATCAACCTAAAATGTCTTTTGTAGATATGTTTAAACCTAAAACTTTAATAGATATTACAGAACAAATGTATGCTTCTAAAGCTTTAGTAGGTGTATTTGCTTCTCAAGTTACTCACCATGTACTTTCACAACAAGTAGGATTACATTTTAAGAACTTTAGAAACTTTTATTTTAAACATAATGAAATAAATGGTAATCCTTCATTATCAGGTACTACTAATCAACAAGGACAATTAATAACAGATAGAATCGGTAACCAATATGTATCTGGTTCAGTGGATGCTTCTAAAAATCCATTTTTATTCTTTTTAGGTTGTACATTAGACACAGGTTCTGTGTTTGCTTTGTTTGAAAGATTAGGTGGAAATGTAGAAATACTAGTACAATTAATGCAACAACCTATTGTAAAGGATTATTTATTAGCTGTACAAAACAATAAACAGTTAAGTAATAAATTTAGTAAAAGTAAATCTGTACTTACAGCTGAAATATTTGAAAAGTATGGTTACAATAGAAGTGGTTCAGAATACATGACTGATCGTTATAATAATAATGAAGGTAAATTATTAATGTTAGATGCTTTAACTGAACAAAGAAAAGATTTTGGTAATTGGGAAAACCATATGTCTAAATTAAAAACAGCATCTAAAAATCCTGAAAACTTAGAAAAAGCTACTTTTAATAAATTACAAAAATTTGTATTAGATGATTTCTTATACTTACAAGATGCTGCTCAAATAGTTGCTGAATCTATTGCTACTAGTAAATTTGATACTAATGGCCCAGGTAAAGATATTTTACAATCTACTTTACTTGAAGAAAACTACAATAAGTTTGTACAACAAATGAATGGTGACGGTAGATTTACTTTAGCTACTACAGTCAAAGACGGTAATTATGATAATTTAATTAAAGATACTTTGTTAAATGTATTTTATAAAAAGTCAGCTACGTTTGTAAATAAACTATACAAAGACTTAGTAGTACTTAATAAAAATGAAAACATTAAATCATTAATTAAAGTATTTAATGATCCTGATAGTGGATTTGTAACTAAAAAACTAGATGATGACTCAGCTACATTAGTTTATGGTTCAGTTATTAACTACATACTTCAAAGAGGTGTAGGTTACAAACAAAATTTATTTTTTGGTGATAATACTGTGGCTAGAAAAGTGTTAGATATTCAAAAAGATGAAAATCATCCATTATATAATAACTATTTATTTACTAATGTATTTAATCCTGAAATAGGAGATTCTACAACTATACCTGATAGGATTAGTGTTATAGATAAAAATATTGATCCTAAAGAAACAGAATTTATAGTACAAGCGTTTGGAAATTTAAAAGCTAAGGATTTAAATTTATATAATGATTTAATTTATGTAACTTATTTTCAAACTGGTGTAGTAACATCTCCTGTAAGTTTTTATAGTTTAATTCCTTATAATGACATATTACCACAAGCTAATGATATTTTAAAACAACATGGTGAAATAGCTAGTAATTTACAAGATATGGCTGATGCTGTAGTAGCTAACGTAGGTTATAAACTTAATAACTTAAAAAGAGTTAGTTTAAAACCTGATGATGGTAACTATGGTAAAGTATTAATTTTAAAAACAGATAAAACTCAAGGTAAAGAATACATACTTGTATACGATAAAAAATCTAAATCTCAAGGTATATTTAAAAAAGTAGGTGAAGGTAGATATGAACTACTAGAATCTAAAAACTATAAATCTTTATTCTATAATTTAACTAATGAAGGTAATGTTATTAGTGAAACAAATGAAGATGTAATGACAGATGATGTTCAAACAGATGCACCACCTGCTAAACTTACTATTACTCAACCATCTACTATTTTACCTGGATCGGAAACTAAAATAAATATTTATGCAGGTACAGGAGAAAATGCTGAATTAAGTAATTTTGCTGTTAGACCTTTTGAAGATAAAGGAGAATGGAATGGTCTAACCTTTAGAACAGTAGAAGGTGCATATCAAGCTGCTAAAATGCAATATACAAACATTAGTAGTTTATTTAATGAAACAGATTTAAGTAAAAAAGGAGATGATTTATTAGATAAACTTCAAATAGCAAGTGGGGCAGAAGCTAAAAAATTAGGGCAGACAATAGATGGATTAAATGTAAAAGAATGGGACAAAAATTCTTCTAGAATTATGAAAGACTTACTTTTAGAATCATTTAAACAAAATCCAAATGCCCTTGCCAAACTTCTTGCTACAGGTAATGCTACTCTTACGCATACACAAGATAAAACTAAATGGGGTATTGAGTTTCCTAAGTTATTAATGCAAGTAAGGAATGAGCTAAAAGTTACTCAACCTGTAGTTGAAACGCAACTAAAAGCTTTAGTAAATCAAAAAATAGAAAACCCAATTAAACTTAATGATAAAACAAAAATAAGTTATTTGGTTAAAAACCAAGATAATTCTTATACAATAACGTTATTAGAAGGTAATTCAAAAGATTGGAAAGATAATGTTTTAGAATTTAAAATGCTTCCAAATGGTAAATTCCAAATTATAGGTTTTGGATTAAAAGAGTTATCAAAAGATTATTTACAAAATAGATTTGGTGAAGATGTTATTACTGATTTATTAAATTTATTAAACCAAAGTAATCAATCACAAGTTGTAACACAAGACGCTTGGAATAACCTAAGTTTAAATCAAATGGCTAAATTAGGTAAATTAGATATTAAAAAAGATAATTATAATTCTTGGTCAACAGAAAAACAAGAAGAGTTTAAAAGATGTAATAATATATAATATGACAGATAGATGTATAAACCCAAATAATTCACGTATTGTTGAATTAGCTGAAAAATTAGGTAAAACTAAACATGAAGTTGCTATTGACGTAAAAATGTGGCAAGACGTTAATGGTAATAAAATACCTACTGTTGATGATTTATTAGGTAGACCTAATGTAAATTATAGTTTAAAATCTGTTAGTATATTAGATTCTGATAAAGCTAAACAAATATTTGCTAAAGGAGAGAAAGCTGGTTGGGATTTAAATAAAACTCTTACAGAACTTCAAATACCTAAAGAACAAAAACAATTAATATTAGATTTAGGTAAAACTAATAGAGAAGAAATTATTACAGATTTATTAGCTAATTATAGTTATACTGTTGAGATTAGTACTGCTAAACAAGATAAAATTAGATATGAAGATTCTTATTCTCAAGAAGGTGAGTTATTAGGTACTTATCCTATTGAAGAAGGTAAAACAGAAACACCTACACAATACTATTCTAACCTAACAGTTCCAGGTGGTATTAACTATACAGAGAATGAAATAGCTACACCGGCTATTACACCAAGTATAAAAGGGCATGCTCAGTTTGCTACAGATAAAGGTATTGGTTGGTTTAGAAGTGATAACCAAGTATTAAATTTAAAAGGTAAAGGTAATTTAAATTTTGCTAAATATACTTCTGAACAAATAGAACAATTAGAAGTTTTAGGATTATCTGATGAAGAAGTAGAAAAAAGACTTATTCAACAATCTCAAGATATTGAAAGTTTTACATCAACTAAAACTCGTAGAATACTAGAAGTGCAATCTGATTTATTTCAGAAAGGTAGAGATAAAAAAGATTTAGTAACTACTACAAGAATGCAAGGTGTGGGTCAAGCTTATTCAAATCTGTCTTCATTTACTATTGATGGAATACATTATTATTCAGGTATGGGTATAGCTATGTCAGAACCTAAAGATAATAGTGGTAATAGTAAAAAAATATCAAATAGAGAATATGATGAAGCTAAAGCAAAATGGATAAATCAAAATTCTAAACAAGATACAACAGAAAATCAATTTTTACAACTTTTAAACAAAGACAATAACTGGGTAAAATTTTTTGTTAAATCTATTATACAAGACTCTGCTAAAAAAGGATATGAGAAAGTGTTGTTCCCTTCTGGTAATACTGCTAGTAAAGTTGAAGGACATACTACTTTAGAAGAGTTTAAAAAACAAAAAGAAGATAGGATTAAGGAACTTGAAGAACAAATTAAAAAACAACTTGCTACATATTTGGTTTCTAATTCTAATGATATGGCTGGTTACGGTGATATTACTTTTAACACTAGAAAAGAAGCTGAAGATTTTCTTAAAACCAAAGATTCTAGTTGGAGTATAGCAAGTAGAAATTCTAATGAAGCTGCTGAATATGAAATTGCTCAACTTAAACAAGAACTTGAAAGAGTTGAAGGACCAGAAGGATTTGGTGCTTTAAAACCTATTTATAATTTCTATGAAAATACTGTAACCAACATTCTTAATAAACAAGGTTATACTCCTAAACAAGTTACTGATGAATACGGTAATACTTGGAATGAAGTTACTTTAGATATTAAAAGAGATAAAAGTATTTCTTTTCAAAAAGAAGAAGAAGATTTTAATTTAGAAAAACAAGTATCTGAAAATACAGCTAATAACCAAATAGATGAATTATCTGCTAAATATCCTGATTATATTTTTTCTAAACAAAAAGATACTAGGTTAAAAGGGTTTGCTAGTTGGTCTGTTTATGCTACTAAAAAAGAAGTTAAACCAACTACAGGTCAGTTACCGTTATTTGCCGGAGATAAAAATGTAAGACCTAATACAATAACAACTATTGACAGAGGTACAATGTCTGACAATAAGTTTAAAACTTTTTTAGGCTCTAATACAAGTAATGCTCAAATTGCTTTAAAGAAAATAGCTGCATCATCAAGTGCTTTAGCTAGTATAGCTAAAAAATTACTAAGAAGTGATTTAAATACAACTATTGAAGTTGTAGATTTTGATTACTTTGATAAAAACAATATGCCTGAAGGTATAGCTTTTAATAATGAAAAAGAAGATTTTAAAGGATCAGCATTTTATGACCCGGGAACTAATAAAATCTATGTAGCTAGAGGAGCTAATGCTGATACTATACCTTTATTAGTACATGAAATTTTACATGCTTATACAAAAAACTATATAGCTGTTAACCCTAATTCATCAGCAGTTAAAAATTTTAAAAGATTATTAGAACATTTAAAAAGCCCTAAAGTTAGTAAGTTAATACAAAATCAATACCCATTAACAGATATGGATGAATTGTTGACTGGTATATTTACTAATAGTAAGTTTATAAATGAGTTAAAGATGTTACCTGCAACCAATACAAATTTTAAATCTGTATGGGATGAAATATTACAAATATTTAAAGTAATATTTGGTATAGAAAAAGTTAGTTTATTAGACGAAGTATTTGCAGAAGCTAGTAATATAGTAGAGTTAAGTATGGATGATTACTTGTCTGGAGAACAAGGAGATAATTTACCTAATGAAAAATTTACACCTATTTTTGCTGAAGAAGTAGATCCTACAATACAAAATAAAGTAGTTAGTAATTTACTTTCTTTACAAGGTAGACAAATTCAAGAAGATACTTTTTATACTATTCCAGGTTTTGAGACTAAACTTAAAAGACCATCTACATTAGCAAAGAAGACTATTCAAGAAAGAGAAGAATATAAATCTGAAGCTGATAAAAGAAACCAGGAAATCTATACTGGCACAGGTACATTAATTCATGCTATGCAAGCTGATATTATTAAAAAGAATTTTCCTAAACAGAATACTCACATAGATAATTTTGAGATTACACCTGAAAATGTAGGTACTTATAAAATTGTAGAATCTGACAAACAACTTCAAAAAGTAATAGCTAATGCTAAAAAAGAAGGCACAGTATTAATGGCTGAAGTATTTGTTGGTAATTTAAAACTTGAAAGAGGGGGTACCGTGGATTTATTAGGTATAACTCCTGACGGTAACTATAAGATTTATGATTTAAAAACTAGAATGGAACCTGATAAAGGTGTTGTACGAAGATTTAATAAATTAGAAGAGTTTACTAAACAAGTACAAGAATACAAAAAAATACTTGAAGAAGGTGATGTAAGATTAGGTATACCTTCAGGTAAAGTAGAAACAACACAAATACTTGAAAATAAATTAAAAGTAAATCTTAAAACAGGTAAAATAAATAGTATTAACGGTATTGAGTTTGTAGCTCCATTCTTTTTAAGAACTGAAGATGCTAAACTTAATAACTTTATTAATAAACTTAAAGAACAAATAGATTTATTATTAGGTAAAGAACCTAAAGAAGAAAACTTACGTGAGCAATGGGAAAAACTACTTAATTCTAAATTAGAGTTAATGCAATCATTACAGTTAAAACAAGATGTAAACGAATTAATATCTCATGCAAGTATAGAATTATCTGCTATTAAAGAATACTTAGCAGATGAAACTGATGCTGACACTACAGATTTACAATCTCAGTTATTATTATTTGCCAGTCTAGATGATTATTTAGATTATGATAATCTAACAGATGCCCAACAAAATGTACTTAAAAACATAATGTTTGAAAGTAAACGATTACATAAAAAATTAATTGACAGAGGTAAAGATGTAATTGTTGAATCTGCTGGAAATGTAGGTATGGCTAAATTTGTAGATAAACTATTTTCTCCTATAAAAGACATTACATTCTTACGTAAAATGACTATGGGTATATCTAGTGTAGATAACCCTTTAGTTAATACTGGTTATAGAATAGTAGTTAATGCTTTAGAAAAAAGTAGATCTAAATTAGATGAACTTAAAGATAGTTTGGTACCATTAATTGAAGAGTTTAAAGAACGTGTAGGAGGATTAAATTTTGATATGATGTTAACTGATGATAAAGAATCATTGGTTGATAAACATACAAAAGAGTTTTGGGTGGAATATTATAAAAATAAAAAATCATTTAATCCTAAATGGGCTAAAGAAAATTTAAATTATGATAAAGAAGCTTACAACGAAGCTTACCAAAATAAATTAAACTTTGAAGACTCTATTAAAGCTACTGAAATTAAAAAAATAGAAGCTTGGTTAATGTTACAAGAAACTAAACCTGCTACTAAAGAAGAGTTTGATAAATATGTAGATAATATTTA
>Ga0105096_10000017_pt1 | contig 32734 bp, 24 predicted proteins | sample PPLLak3cmMay2015_FD_87036 | JGI IMG/M metagenome (GOLD analysis project Ga0105096, IMG submission 87036) | Freshwater sediment microbial communities from Prairie Pothole Lake near Jamestown, North Dakota, USA - PPLs Lake P7 Core (1) Depth... | ecosystem: Environmental > Aquatic > Freshwater >... | reverse complement strand
TTGTTGATAAGGCTGTTAGTGATAGTGTAGGCTTCTTAGATGAGCTTACTTATGAATTAATTCTAGGCGCACCTAATATAATTTATAGAGATGTCAAAGGCACAGCATTAACACATGAAGAGATAGACGCCAATCTCACGTATCTTAACACTAAGATTGAGAGGGCAGTTACTAGTATAGTACAATCAGGTGCTACGGTGACGCCTGTTCCTGGTATATGTTTTATAACGATTAATGATACGGCAACAATCAATGCGCCTTCCGGAACACCCACAGACGGTTTGCGGATGTTATTATCCTTGAAAGCATCTGCTGATTATTCTTGGGATGCCATTTATAGACCATTTAATGGTCCACTTCCGACAAACATTACCGCCATACTTTCATTGATATATAATGAGGCTGACGGCAAATGGGATGTCATTACAACAGGATAAACTTATGGCACTAAATTTACAACACCAAACACCGGAAGAATTCGCTGCACGTTTCTGGAAGATGTTACAGGAAGCGTATCAGGCCGGTGATAAACTGAAATATCACAAGATGATCTGGTGGTTGTGGGTAAAGATCACTGATGGTGATCTCACAAGCAACCAGGTTCGTTTATCTTTCAACGCTGCTTTTAATCGTGACTTGGATACAACTCAGTGGAACAATCTGGTGACTACTAGATTTATTCCCATCAAAGATCGCTACCTCGCCTTCCTTGCGGAGGGTGAGTTATGATAGTGACATCAGAGACAGTTATCAGTGGTAATCATTGCATTGAACGATTCACTGACCATCTAGGTCAGATCTATCAGCAGAGCTATACCATCCCTAGTTACTTTCGTGACATTGAAATCAATGCTCATTTAGCTGGATCCCGCATGAAACTCGAGGAGGCGCTTGCTGAAGGTGAAGCTCAGCAAGTTGTTGAATCGTGAGTACATATTTAGTGTGGTCCGGAGCTACTGGTGGGACTAATACTGGTACTGAGGCAGCTGGATGGGATAATGCATTTTTAGCTTTTAATTCAGCATTGGCGGCAGCTACTGTGGATGGCGATGTAATCAAAATTCATAAAACACATGATGATAATCAATCTCTAGCTGTTACTTATACGTTATTGGCTAATATAAATATTTTTTGTGTTGATAAAGACGCGGGGGACGCGTTATCAACTGGTGCAGTTCTAGGTAGCATTTCTGGTCCTGGTGTTAACGTTTCTATCACTGGCAGTAAAACTGCTTATTTCAATGGAGTAACAACAGATCCAGGCATTGGGACTGGAAATGGTGATACTTCCATAGGTGCTGCGGATAATGCTGTTTATACTTTTGAAAATAGTACTTTTCGACAAAATAACAACAGTAATACTGATTTGAATTTAGGCTTCTCTCATGTAGGAGCTAATTCTCGTCTTATCTTTAGAAAATGTTCGTTTTATTGTCCTCATCTTGGTAATGTAATCGCTTTAAGGAATAAGATTATCTTTGAGGACTGTTCCTTAAGTGGAGTACCATTGGCCGAAATGTTTCAAGTAACTGAAGCTACAGGGAATGTTACCTTTATTGGTTGTGATCTTTCATTAGGTGGTACCACTCTTTTTAATACAGGAAATAATGGTGGCTACGCTATCATAAATGTTATAAATTGTAAATTACCTACAGGTACAACTTTAATGTCTACTCCTGCCTCAATCGCGGCAGCTGCTCATTGCGAAGCTTATTTTTATAACTGTAGTGCAGGTGATATTCATTACAATTTTTATCACTTTAATGGTTTAGGTGAAACAGTTGCATTTTCCACCATTTTTGCCAACGACGGTGCCTCCTACGACGGTCAATCTCGTGTCTCCTGGAAAATCTCCACGACCGCCAATTGCTCATTCTTCACCCCATATGTCTCTCCCTGGATAGATGCCTATCACTCAGGAATGGCACCTATCAGTCCCACTCTAGAGTGTGTCCGCAGCGGCAGTGCTGTCCCTTACAAGAACAGCGAGGTGTGGTCCGACATATCCGTCCAGGCGACAGCCGGAAGTACACAATCGACTATCTACAGCGATCGTTGCGTAGTTGCAGTTGATCCCACAACTGTACATGCCGATCAGTCCACAGGTGCATTGACGTCATCCGGATGGTATGGTCAGGATCCTACAAGTGCTTATATGAAACTCGGCATAGACGCCGGTAGTACACCCACGACGGTCACTCCTCAGAGAATCGGCCATGTACGCATGAGAATATGTGTGGGTAAGACATTAGTTAGTGATCTATACGTAGATCCTTACATAAGGGGACTCGAATGAGTATTGTAACTGTTGAAGTGGAGAGTATCCACGGCGCTGTCAATGAGCAGCGATTAATCTTCTATCGAGCCCAAGATCATCTAGGTGTATGGCATTCTTATGGTCCTGTCGTGACTGTTGATCCTGATTTTGATATTGAAGCGCATAAGGCTGTTGTTTCTGTCTCTATTCAAAGATTTTTAGAAGAACAAGAATTTGATATTTCTTTGGAGGCATTCTAATGGCTGATTACTGGATTTATCATGGAGGTAACGGGACAGGCGGGAGTCCTTATTGGACAAACGCATATCCTTCTTGGTCACATGCAACAATAGTAACAGCATTAACTGTTCAAAATAATAGATTTTTTGTGGCTCATGATCATGTCGATCCAATATCTGGAGCTGTAAAAGCACACAATGGTCCACAATCTGCGGCATCCTCTTTAATTGTTTCCTCTGATAGAGATGATACTAGTGCAAATCCTTCATTTCGAGTAGGTGTCACTCCACAATTTAATACTACAGATGGTCTTTATAATTTAGCAATAGACGGTAATTTATTACTCTTTGGTGTTAGATTAGAATCAGGTGGTGACTTATCTTTAACTGCTGATGCAGATGAACGTGGTATATTTCATGATTGTTATTTTAAAATAGGGCATGCAAGATCTTTTGCAACTAATGGTTATATTTTTGGAGGTACTCTTGAATTTTCTGATAATGTTAATACTGCTATTACAGCAATAAATTTAGGAACGGGTTGCAGCATTGATTCACTTTCATTTGTTAATGCATCATACCGTACAGGTTATATTTTCGATTTATGTGCAGGTAATATATCTAATTTAGATATACGTGGGTTTACTAATATTATAGGTTTTCATAATACATCTGTCTTACAAAATTCTAGTTTTATGAATATAAAAACAAATCCAACCATTGTATATTTACCTGCATCACCTATCCAAAGACTTGGCGAAATAAGTTTTACTAATGTAGGTCCCTCTAATAATCCTTCTAAATTTTCTCAATGGTTTTTAAACGGTGGACTGGATTCTACTAATGCAATCTTTAGGAATGGCGGTGCATCAATTTCAGGTTATCCGACGGCATGGCTTTTTAGAACAAATACTGTATGTAATGAATATAAGCCTTATTTATCGCCTTGGATCTATGGCTCTGTTTTACCAGGAACAAAAACTTTTTCAATTTATATAACAAATAATACTAATAATTTTAATGATAACGAAGTCTGGCTTGAATTACAATGTCAAAATTCAATTGAACCTAATGGAATTAGATTAACTGACTGGCGGAACACAGATGGGTTGAATAATGATGGTACATTCTCTATCACACCTGTTGCTCAAACTATTGATTCATCTTCTGTGTGGATAGGACTAAATGACGCTTCCCAAGGTCTTGCAACATATCGACAAAAATTATCAGTAACTGCTAATATTGGTATTAATTCTTTGTTTAGAGTACGTGTTTGCATTGGTATTCCAAATATAGCATCAAGTCGTTATTTCTATATGGATCCTGAAGTAGAGATACTATAATGTTAATTATAAATGGTTCTATTCTAACGTCTTCAACTTCTACTTATTTACCATTTATAGGTCTTTTTCAATATAAACAACCAGTCCCCATCTCCCGCGCGACCCCTTCGGGTTGGCTCCAAGAGACAACTAAACTATCCCGCGTAACACCATTCGGTTGGGTGCAGGAAACCACTGGGTATACTCCGGCTGATGTATCCACGAACCGCTTTTCACTGTTCATGTATTAAGGAAACAATATGGCGAAATTATCATTAGATCTTAACGAAACTGTTTCTGTGAAACCAGACGTTGAGATCAAAAAAGAGGAGCCTGTGGCTCTTAAATTTAAGCAGCGCATTCCTTCCGATTGGAATGTGACATTGGTTAAAGCTCCAAACGTTATTCTAGCCACAAGCAATATGGGTGATAAGTTTGAAGGCACCATTGAAGATTTTAACAAAGCATTAAGAGGCTAAAAATGGCTGTTGTAAACGCTGCCCAAGCTGTCGTTAAGACAGTTGCAGATCCGAATGCTTCTTATGAATCTTTAAAAGGTATCTGGGATAAGAGCAGAGCAGTATGCAATGGGGAGCGTTTCGTAAAGGATTACGATAATCTCCTTGATACTGTTTCTTTTAGAAATTTACTTATTCCATTTTCTCCATCGATGACACCTCCACAGTATGCCTTCTATAAAGCAGAAGCTGAGCTCCCAGGTATTACTGCTCAGTTCTCCAAGATGTTAGTAGGCGGTCTTCTTAGAAAGACACCTTCTCTTACACTACCAGATGATGTTCCTGAAGATGCTCAGGATTGGATTATCAATGAGTTTGCTAGAGATGATTCTTCTTTAGTCTCATTCCTTGATTCTGCAATCTGGGAAGAAATGCAGACTAGTCGTGCATGGGTTTTTGTTGATTATCCAAATGTAAAAGACCCTGATAGCTTAACAAAAGAAGAGCTATCACTTTATAAACCTTATCCTATTCTCTATAAAGCCGAATCAATCATTAACTGGCATGTTATAGAAGATGAATATGGCAAGACATTATTGAATAAAGTAATTGTCAGAGGTTTATCAGAATCATTTGTAAAGAATGAATTTCATCCTACATTCAATGATACCGTATGGGTACATGAGTTAGATAAAAGTGGCTTCTACCAGATACGCGTCTTCCAAAGAGAAGACCAGGATACTGATGTTCCAGTCGTCAATGGTATACGTCCTGTTTCTACTATTAAGAAGCATAGTTTCAAATTGATTGATACTATTCGTACAATCAAACGAGATGGTGAAAGACTTAGATTTATCCCTGCATGGCCTTTGAATGGTAGTATTGATTTAATGCAGCCAATTCTCACACCTATCATTGATAAAGAGATTGCACTATATAATAAAATCAGTAGACGCAATCATCTCTTATATGGTGCTGCAACATATACACCATATATTTGTAGTGACATGGCAGATGAAGACTTTGATAAGATTGTCAATGCAGGGTTAGGCTCATGGTTTAAATTAGAGAAAGACGCCACAGCTAATGTCCTTGCGACACCCACAGACGCATTGGAAGACATGGATCGTACCATTGCTGCTGGTATTGAAGAAATGGCTCGATTAGGTATTCGAATGTTGACCCCTGAGACTGAGCAATCAGGTGTAGCATTAGAGATACGTAATGCAGCTCAGACAGCCCAGATGGGTTCTCTGAATAATAAGATTAGTCAAACAATGCGACAAATCATCGCATTCATGTTAAATTGGCGATATGGAAAAGAATACAAGGCTTCTGATATACAGTTTGCTCTTTCTGCTGATTTTAATCCAGTACCATTAGGTGCTGATTGGTTGACATTAGCTACCACCTGGTATGAGACAGGTCTCATTCCACGTTCTGTCTGGTTACTACTTCTTAAGCATAATGATATTATTCCTCCAGATTATGATGATGAGGAAGGTCAGGAAGAGATTGCCGAAGATATGGAAAATAGAATGTCACGTGAACGTGATGATTATGCTGAGAGACTTGAACTTGAGACGGATGCTCAGGTTAAAGTGTCGAAAGCAAAACCTAAAGTAAAACCGAAAAAGTAAGGAACACGTATGGCCATTAATGCCAACACTCAGATCTATGATAAGACAATAGATCGCGCAGCAATGATTCGTTTATACGAACGACGCGTCAATGGTAAGGTAGAGTTAATACTCGATGGTCATTCCGTAAGAGTTGACAAGCTTATCAGAGATGCAAAAAGATCAGATAAAGGCTTCGCAGCCCTGAGAGAAGCAATTGATCAAGACATACAGAAAACGTTTAGAGAAGCTTATAATGTTTCTAAACGTTCTCTGCTTGATCTAGCTGGAGATCAATTATCGTATACTTACAATAGTATTGAACGTACTGTTAAGAAGATATGGGAGCCAGCTAAACCACCTCTCTCTATCTCTGAAGACATTGTCCTCAAGAGACCTCTTTACAAAGATAAGACATTAGAGACTGGCTGGAAAAATATTGCAGTTGCAGAACGAAAACGTTTAGAATTAGTGATACGTCAAGGTCTAGGTAAAGGCCTCGATCCTGATCAGATTGCTAATAATGTTAGAAAGACTGCATCTGTTAAAATCTCAAAGTACCATGCACGTGCATTAGTTACAACAGCAATTACCAGTGTACATACACAGGTGGATCATGAAATCTATAGAGCCAATAGTAAAGCCCTTACCGGATGGCAGTATGTTGCAGTGCTCGATTCACGGACAACACCTCTTTGTGCCCACAGAGACGGCACAATTTACCCTATCGCAGATACGAGCCATCTCCCACCGGCCCATTTTAATTGCCGATCTACAACGGTTCCGGTATTTAAATCCTGGGCTGACATGGCATCTCTTGAGTCAGTTGCTCAGGTAAGAAGACGCAATGTCGAGGGTCTTACAAAGAAGCAGATGGCCTTCTATGATGGCCAGACACCTCTTCGTGAAACTTATCACATGTGGTTATCCAGGCAACCTGCTGCAGTTCAGTATAGACATCTAGGTGACTATCAGAAAGTAGAGATGTTTAGGAAAGGTCAACTAGAATTAAAGAAGTTTACGAATGACGAAGGTAATACCATAGGTATTCGTGAACTAAGAAAAATGACTGATTCTGAATATACACTTCCTGGAGATACAACAAAGTTTGCTATAGCAAAAGAAAAACTAGACTCTATGCAACTTTGGGGTGTTACACCTGATGATTATATTAACAACCCTCAACTGCGTAAAACACTTGTTGATTATTATCTATTACAATCACAAGAGTTGAATGGTACATTATCTTTAACTAACTATCGCGGTACGTTAGTAGGTTCTAAGAAAGGTGTTAAGAATCGAGTACTTACTAATCCTCCCAGAGAAGATCAGCTTAAATATAATCCGTTAACCGGAAGATATGATGACGTTAGACTCTATCAACCTAACCATTATGTCTATGAGAATGCCTTGAAATTGATAGACGACAGTGATAAGATACTTCCTCGTGATAAAGCATTTATTAAAACAGTTGTAAATGAACTTGGCGAGAAGATGAGCTTAAATGAGAGAGCTGTAGTAGCCGATAACTTAAGAATCATTTTTGGAAGATTCCGAGAGAATAAAGAACTCTGGACTAACTTTAAAGCTGTTGTTCAGGGACAAATAAAGTTCGATGTAATGAACATCTCTGATTCAATAGAAACACAGATTCGAAAGGACTCAGATGTTCTCAAGAAATTACTACAAGATAATTATATTGATCCTGTACTTGGTCCTTCTCAATTGGACGAATTACATAATACTTTTATTGCTAATATCATGGCGAAGAATAAGTTTGAAGATAAAACTATTCCTAAGATAGCAAGAGAATTGCGTAATATACTAGATACACCTATTGCTAAAACTAACCCTATTATTTGGAAACGATTAAATGATAAATCATTACAGCAATTTTATTTAAAGTTTGCTCATCGATTAAGCATGGCTGATTCACCAGATCTCGATTCCTTTGCTGTTGCATTAGGTAGAGATCTGTACAACCTTGCCAACATAAATGGTACTAGGAATCAATGGTATAAACTTGGAATGGAAATTCTTCATCAGAAGAATGTTAATAAGTTCTTCTCCATAGATACATTCGGTGTACAAAAGCGTCGAATGAAGAGCAGAATGAGTGGTAAGTACTTTGGTCCTTACTACGATACCTTGTCATTCAACATTGTAGTGAAAGATCCACGTATTGTTGAATACGCAAAACTTACTCGTAAAGTAGATGTAGGTCTTCGTGTTCCTTTCTTTGATGAGAAGAATAAATTACTTGTCAGACCTGGTTATAAAACATATTGGATCGATCGAGGTATTCTTGGATATGAAGATACACGTATTCCTATTACATCTACTTCTAGCTTTGGAGAGTTTCCTGAAGAATTCATTGATGAGAGCTTCTCGAAGGCGTTAAATTGGGCTTCCAATGCTAAATATAAAATAGATGAAGACTATTATGATGCAATCAAGCGTCTCCTCTACTTTGAAGATGACAGAGGCAAGGCAAAGCAATATAACGAATTAAATAATTACAGAAAATATATTGCTTCTCGTGGTGATGCTTATGAACGTTTCAAGTCAATGGAATGGTTAAGAAGCAATAATACTGCTTTCTCTAATAATCATTTTATTGACCATCGAGCACGTATCTATGAGCGTGGTTTTATCGGACCTCAGGCGGGAGAAACATTTCGACCTTTCTTGAACACGGCTGAATTAAAGAATTTCAGTCCTGACGATTTTCGTAATTTTCAAGATCAGGTTGGTTCATTTCTCGGAGGTTTGAGTGATAAATTTGAAGGACGTTACAATTCCTTATCGTTTACAGGACGTCAGAAGATTGCTGAAAAATGGCGTCCAGAGTTGGTACGAATCGGTAATCATCTCCTTAGGGGTAAGCCTGCCGACCTACGTGCTGTTCTTGATTCACAAGTCGCTGCCTCAGTAGATGGTGAAGAATTAGGAAAGTTTTATCGGTTAGCTATTGAGGCTGCAAAGCTTGATAAACATCTTCAGGGTAGCTATACTAAGAGATCTTTAGAAAATCTTTATAGCTATAAAACTGGCCTAGCTATGGAGCAAGACGCTTCCTCGTCTGGTGCGCAGATTATTGCATTGACAACTAAGAATAAGCAGCTTGCTGAACTTAGTAATGTTATACCTACAAGCTATAAGAAGCGTCTTTATGACGAAATTGCTGCAGCTACTTTCAATGATCCTCGATTTAAGAAGATTAATGTCAAATTAGGACTAACTGAAAAGGATCTCAGAAAAGCAGCTAAAGCACAGAACATGGTTACGTTCTATGGAGCAGGTGAGAGAACTGGCGCATTAAACGTTGAAACCAAGCTTTCTAAGGTTCTTGAAAAACAAGAGAATGTTCTTGTTGTAAAAGCATCTGAAAGAGAAACAGTATTAGCTGAAATATCTGCAAGAATGGCTCGTTATGAAAAATGGGATCCGGATACTTATACTGAACTGAAAGTTCTCCGTGAGAATGTCAAAGATATCTTTAATAAAGGTATAGATCCAGGCGATGATATATTAGAGCAGCTTTATTTCTTAGATCCTAAGACTCGTGATTTAGTCGAGAAGATGTCTGCTTCTTATAATAAAGTAGTCACACCTGAAGACTTTAAAGTTATCGCAAGTATCATGAGTGAGCATCTTGCTGAGAAGACGCCTATTCTTAAAGACTTCACAAAATTCTTTGGAAGACTTGCAGAAGATTATCTTGCCAATGCCAAACCTTCAAAGAGTGATTTCGATTGGAAGACACTTGCTAAAATCAGCTTGAGAGGTAATAAAGAAAAGGATATCATATTACCTGATAGAGTAAGTGAAATACTTGGATTAAAAGCCAGAGAACCAATCTCCGAAAAGGTATTAAAGCGTTTCGGATTCTGGAAGCCAGATGGTACTTTGAGTCAAATCATATACGGTGTTGAAAATCCAGATACTAGACGAACTGGTGCAAGATATTTCAAGATAGAGATAAAAGTACCTACTCTTGATCTTAAAAAGGCTGCTTTAGGTAAGAATGTAAAGATTTATGAATTCGAGTTGTTCTATGCTAACAAATTACCAAAAAGTTGGACAAATGTTCCTTGGGTAAACTTTGACGGTAAAGTATTGGAACAACATTTTACTCAATCGTTTGAAGAGCGTTTAAACTATAAAGATTCTAATGGTAATTGGATAACCAATATTCTTCAAGTTCCTCAAAAGACAGAAGCATCTTGGTGGGATCAGATGGTAAATGATACGGGTAAGATTAATGATATTGCCGACTTAACCAAAGCAAGAACTGCATTTGCTGTTAATGGAAATCACTCTAATGATGCCACAATCGTAAAGAATTTTCATTTATGGGGTTTAGAAAATAATGTTGAGACTGCAACGATTCATGATGCATTTTTTACCAACATCACGGATATGCTTGCGGGAAGGAGAGCTCTCAAGCAAATATATGCTAAGAATCTTGATGCAGATGTCATTAAGAATGTATTAGATGAAATGTTAGCTAGAGGTTTCCCGAAGAAACTCTACGACCAATATATGAAAGAAGCTATTGAGAAAGGCTTAATTCCTGTTCCTGGAAAGTCTAAGATTGGTGAAAGAGTTCTGACCGAGAAAGATATACTAAAAGCTGAAGATATTTTACGTGATGCGGCAGAAGATTTTATGGATGATTACGGATGGTACGGAGTCGGTTAAACGAACCCGTTAAATTAACCCAGGTGTGAAATGAATTTTCACAATGGTTTTTAAACAATAAAGATTGTATCTTTATTTAAAATGAGCTGTGCTCAAAGGTAACGTCATGCCAGATTCGAATGTTGATGAGAACAAGAATGTTGATGAGAACGTTGATGATCAAAATAAGCCTAATAAACCAGATGATGATCTGATTGAAAAGCTTGTTAGCGATCGAGTGGCTGAAGCTCTTAAGCCTATAAAAGATAAACTTAATAAGGCTTATACTGCTAAAGAAGAAGCTGAACGTAAAGCTACTGAATATGAGAAAGAAAAGCGAGAAGCTGAATTAGCTCGCCTCAAAGAAGAAGGAAAGCACAAAGAAGCGTATGAAATGCAACTTGCTGCCGAGCGTGCAGAACGTGAAAAGCTGGAACAGCAGAACATTGAGCTAACCAGAAATAACGATGTACGCATTGCCCTTGCCACATTAGAATTTCGAAATGAGAAAGCTGTAGAAATGGCATTCTCAGAAATCGTGGGACAGCTTGTCAGAGATGACAAAGGGAAATGGGTACACCGCTCAGGCATATCCGTGAAGGATTTCGTTAAGGCATTTGCAGACGATAAAGAGAATTCCTTCTTATTTAAAGTGAAAAGCAATTCTGGTTCTGGCGGAAACGGACCTAAACAAAAAGCTGATGGTGATTCTGAGGAAACCTCTGTTTTCAAGAAACCTCAGGATGATCTACTTAAATCAATTGCAGAAGGTAAGTTCCGAAGAGGAGCACCTTCTTAACAAAGGAAAAATTAAATGGGTGCTAATACTGGTGTAACTGGCGTAAGTTCGTTCCAGACTGGAGCTGAGACTTATGTCCTACAGGAAGCCATTGGTGCATATACCGATGAAGCTTATACTAATGCTAGAAAGTTGTCGGGTACAGGTATCGTAGGTTCAAATCCTCAGATCGATACTGGTACTGAGACATTTATTGGTCAGATGCGCTGGTTTAAGCCGCTGAATCCAGTAATCAATATTGCCTCGTTAACTGACAGCACTGCTGGTACTAAGACTAATTTCACGTCTGAGTACATGCGTTATATCAAGACTGTGCGTACGCATGGTGCAGAGAAGGTCAACATCAAGCAGGTTGTAACTCAGGTTGACGGTCTTGCTAAGGTTGGTCGCGACTTTGCTGAGACGCGTGCACAGGATGAGCATAACTCGCTTCTGGCTGTCCTTAAGGGTGTTGCTATCTCTGAGGCCCTGAATGGTGCTTCATCTGGTAGCGGTGCCACAGGTCTCGGTGGTCAGACTTTCGACAACGATCCTGCTGATAAAAAGTATGGTTTCTATGTCGATTTAGGTGCAGCTAGCATCCTAAACAAAGTCGGTTATCAGGTTGACGGCACTACAGCAAATGCTGCTTACGTTGGTGCACAGCGTGCAGAAGGCTTCCTTGCTGCCTTTGGTAAGGCATTTAAGGACTACGAGCCTGACTATGCGTATCTGATTACTTCTCCAGAGATAATGGCCTCTTTACGCTCTGCAAATCTTGTTGATTCTACCAAGGTTACAGAGGGTAATATCGACTTTAACACGATCTTCGGTGGTAAGTTCCGTCTTATTCAGACTCGTGCCACCCAGGGTCTCAGCACAACTGAGTTAGATAGAATTAATGATGGTCCTGGTGTCAACATTGTTGGCACAAAGACAAGCTATCTTGTACTTCCTGGTGCTATTGCTATGTCGTCTCTCGCCGTTCCTAATGACATTGAGATCACCCGTGACGGTAATGCGTACAAGGGTGGCGGTGTAACCTCGATTTGGTATCGTTGGGGTTATGTGTATGCTCCAGCCGGTTATGACTGGGTTGGTGCAGAAAACGTATTCCCAAGTGATGCTGATTATATGGCTGTTAAAGAGTCCACTGTTCAGAAGGCTCTCGCGAGCGTAACTGACAACACTGGCTCTACCAATACAGTTGGTGTCTGGAATCGTAAGTTCTCCTCGGCATTGAGCTTAGGCATTCTGCCAATCTTCCATTCGTAATAATAGGTAAACTTATGGCACTTGTAAAGGGAACCAACTCATACGTGTCTCTTGAAGAAGCTCTCATTTACTTCTTGGATCGTATCGATGTTGATGCTTGGACCGCTGCAAGTGACACTCAAAAAAGTCAGGCTTTGGTGACAGCTACTTCCATCCTAGATGGGATAGATTGGACTGGAGCAGCCATAAGTGAAACTCAGGCTTTAGCATTTCCCAGAAGTGGTACGTACTATGATCCTAAGATTGGAGCAGATGTTACGTTATCAACAATCGTGCCTGCTAGAATAGTTAGAGCAGCATGCGAGTTAGCTTACCATCTATTAAACAATGATGGTCTTCTAGATAACTCAGGTTCTGTTAGTGATATTGAAGTTGGAAGTATTAAACTTAAAATTAAGACTACTCCTAGTACGCTACCCTCTGTGGTTTTGAATCTGATCAAGCCACTACAAATAAATGGCGGTGCACGCAATAGGGGGAGGAGTAATTAATGAGCTATAAAGCACTAATTAATAGAAATATAAAAACGGCTTTTAGACTCATTAAGGATTTAGCGGAAGATGTTACATTAACAAAAAAGCTTACATCAGATTATAACTTCAATACTCAAGTCTCTAGTGAAACAACACAAACAATAAACACTAGAGCTGTAATAACAGATTCTGATAAAGTATCTGAAGATCATAACGTTGTTAAAAAGGTAATGATGTTTATGACGCAAGACATAAACAATATCACTGCTTATGACTCGGTGTCTGTAAATTCTCTTGTGTATAAAATTGGACCACTTATTAGATCAGACAACTATATAACAGTAGTTGAAGTCTACAAGGAGGTCTGATGGGTAAATATGCACAAGTTGATTCTAACATTCTAGCATTATTTGGCACAAGCAAGTGGGTAGCTGAAAACATAAAAACTTATCCGGAGAACTTTATCAAGATAGGAACTCCGGAAGAGTTTATTAGAGTGTCAATTATTGCAAGTGGAAATGGTATTAACCTAAAATCTGTTTCTGGAATATTATTAATAGATATATTCACTAAAGCAGGAGATGGCCCTAAGAGACCATCTACCATTGCAGATAAATTGGATTCTTATCTATCTGGCAAATCCTTAAGTGCTGTCTCTGGTACTGTCGTTCAATTCCAGTCCAGCACTATAAGTAGAGGAAAGGTAGATATTGATAATTCCGCGTTGTTTCATAAAACTTACACGATTCCATTCAATTATTTCGAGGTTTCCTAAATGACTCACATTAGTTCAATCGGTGCAGGCTTATATTCCGATCTGTCGGTAGCTATGCCGCTAACTCCGCCAACTTTCTCAGGCTTGGATACAGATTCAGAGTTTCATGCTCTATTTGCAACCAAGATTGAATCGATTGGTGGTACTAAGGCTGCTAACACTTTCGTACAGGTAAAGAATGTTCGTGAGTTCCCTGCAATGGGTACTCCTCCGAATATCGTCAATGTGCCAGTATACGGTTCTAAGACTTCTCAGCAGATTCAGGGTCAGGCTGATTCTCCAACACTGGAGATCAACATGAACTTTGTTGCTTCTGAGTGGGCGAAGGATGGTACTCCAACCCTATTAGGTGCAGCTGTTGGTGATGGCAATCAGTACGTGTTTCGCTTTGCTCTGATGAATGCTGAACCTGGTAGTGCTTACAATTCCACAGCCGGTATTACTGGTCTTGGTAAGGTCGGTAACTCGGTATGGTATTGGGTAGGTAAGATGGAGGCATTGCTTGTCAATCCTCAGCTCACTGATGCCAACACCGCCACACTGACGATTAGCGTTCAGTCTCAGTTCTACGGTGCATACACAGTTGCTGGTGCGTAATCACTAGTGTTATAAACCCGGAGGGTACATTCGAAAGAGTGTACCCTCTTTTATAAGAAAAATATATGGTAGAAAAACTAAAGCGTTTTAGTATGGGGTATGTATTACGTACCACAGCTAAACATATGCGTAAGAGTATTGATATTAGCATTCGGAAGACATTTGAACGTCAACCTGAGTTTGAAGGCAATCAGCAAAAGTCTGATGAAATATTCAAGACTCTATCCTTCCTTCATACTATGAGGAAAATGTTAGATGACTTCCAAGCTAAAAATTCCGAACATTTCAAAGGCGAGTGACACTATGGCAACCAGTGGTATTAGAAGCCTTGTTGGGCAGAAGATGACTAGAAAAGTAAAGTTTATGAATAGTGAGTTAACTATTCAGAAGCTTACTGTTTCTGAAGTTCTTGCAATTCAAGAAAAGGCTAAAGTAGCTGAGAAAGACGAAGCCGCAGGCTTTGATGTCTTGAAGACTGTCATTCGGTCTGCAGTAGAAGGTGCTGACGAATTATCTGATGAGGATTTTGATAATTTCCCATTAGATGAGCTTAGCAAGCTTTCGACTGAGATTATGAGATTTTCTGGGATCAGTGGTGACCAGGGAAAGTAATCTTAACAGATGAAGAGCTAGTAATATATGAAATTGCATTTCACTTAAGAAAACCTCTTTATGAATTACTTGAAAACATGACGTATGAAGAGCTTCAAGGATGGCTCTCTTATTTTGAGAAACGTCCGGTAGGATGGCGTGATGATGATCGAACTCATAAACTCTTACAAGCTCAAGGTGTAAAAGAAAAAGCTGTTAATATCTTCCCTTCACTTAGAGCTATTTATAATTCTCAAATAAAGAAAGAGTTTGATGGAACGCTTGATGTGAATAATTTTAAACAATCAGCTTTCTTTCAACAAATATTATCAGCTAAAGGAGGCGATCAAATCAAGTATGATTAAAGTAAAAGGTATTAAACAAGCTATTAGAAAAGTAGAAAAACAAACTAAAGCTGAAGTGCAACTAAAGAAAACTATACTATTACACAAGCTTGTGAATGACTTGAAAGCGGCTACCCCTGTTGATACAGGGAGAGCCCAAGATGGTTGGGAAGTTCAAAATGGTAACATCAGAAATGATGTACCATACATAGAACATCTCAATCAGGGTTCATCTCAACAAGCTCCTGCTCATTTCATCGAAAGTACTATTTTAGCAAATCCTGGTGTAAAACCAAACGGTATTATTGTAACGTCAGTTGACTGACATACCCCATTAGGATAGCAAGTCTATTCTAGTGGGGCTTTTTTTTTTTGAGGTTCAACGAATGTCCGGCATCCAAATTGATGTGCAAGCGAGGACATCTCAGGCGGAAAAGAACCTTGCAAACATCAACCAGTCCTTAAAGAATATTGATTCTACTACAACTAAGACTGCTGACTCGCTCAGTAATATGTTTAAAGTTATTGGACTATTTGCTACCGCTGCTGCTGGTTTAAAATACGTTAAAAGGCTTTCTTCAGAATTCCAAAATCTAGAAAATAAAATTGCAGTCGTTACAGGTCGAACAAGAGAACTTGTAATAGTACAAAGACAATTATTAGATCTGTCTGTAAAGACAAGAAGTTCTTATCAAAGCACAGTTGATACGTATACAGCATTCGGTCGCGCTTTAAGAGAGACTGGTGCTTCTTCCGCAAGAGTATTAAAAGTAACTCAGACTGTTCAACAGTCTATAGCATTATCCGGTGCATCTGCCATAGCTGCAAACAATGCAATTATCCAATTAGGGCAAGGTTTGTCCTCTGGAACACTGCGTGGCGAAGAATTACGTTCCGTAATGGAACAGCTTCCTCGATTAGCATATGCAATGGCTGATGAGATGGGTGTAACCGTTGGTCAGTTTAGAAGAATGGCTAACGAGGGTAAGATAACTACTGACATTATCTTTAAAGCACTTGAAAGACAAGCTTCTAAAATTAATGAAGAATTTAAAAGAGTAAATCCGACATTAGAACAGACTTCAGAGATCCTCAGTACATCGTTAAAAGTGTATGTAAATGAATTTACAAAAGGTCTAGGTTTAGCGGATGCAAGTGCTGCATCTATGTTAAGACTCGGAACACGTATAAAAGAAGCTTCTAGGAATGCATTTGAATTAGGTAATCAAGTAGCAAAATCTTATGGTAAGATTCGCACTAATGCAGTTCTATTATTCGGTCCTATTCTTTCTTCTATAAAAACCATTTCTAAACAATTTGCTGAGATGTTCCCTACTTTCAGTTTAACTAGAACGTTAAAAAGAGATTTCCTGAAAGCAGTCAGAGATTTCGATCAAATGACTGGTGGTTGGATTGAATCTTGGAAGAGATTTAGATTTGCAACGATCTTTAAATGGGAAAGTGATGTCGAAAAAGCCTTCAGACGACTTAAGAGATTAGGTCCTCAAAATTGGATAGGTGGTGGTTTTAATGTTGAAACCATGAAAAGGCTTTTTAGTCAAAAGACTTTAAGACAATATGCATTAGCATTTAAAGATCTTGCCACTGCCATTAAAGGTAACACCAATACAATTGGCTCTACATTAGATAGATTTTCAAATAAACTTAGAGCTTCGTTGCAAGGTATTCAACGTTATTTTGGTTTTAGACTAGATACTATCTTTGCTATTAGGCGTGGTTCTGGTGAAGCTTTCTTCGATACAATGGCACAGCTAACTCGTGCAGTCTCAAATGCTTCAATGAAGATTTGGGAACTTGGTAAGATAATGCGCAGTTATCTTTATCCTGCATTTGATGTTTTCGTCGAAGCATTTAAAGATGCCTTCCCTAACTTATTTAAAGGGTTAGGAATTGCAGCCAAAGGTGTACTAGAACTGTTTACAGGTGTCTTTAAAATTCTTAAACAGATGTTTAAGGATTTGAATGAAGGTATGACTTTCAAAGAAGGATTTAAAGATGTAGCTGGTCAATTAAGAAATCTTATGGAAGATGTTTCTGATACAATAAAAGAAACATTTCAAGTTATTGGTATAGTAGCTGTATTTAGAAAAGCATTTGCTGGATTTGATAAAGTTCAAAAAGTAATTATTGAGTTCATTGAAAAAGCAATTAAAGAGTTTAAGAAGCTTTTCGGAGCAATAGAAGAAATTGTTGTAGACAATCTTACAAAAGCTTATAATAAAGTCAAAGATTTCTGTAAGGATGTAATTGAACAATTTAAATATGTTTATGATAAAGTTATTGGTAACTCTTGGTGGACTGATACAATAGAAACAATTGTATCATCTGCTAATTCTTTGCAAAGCAGAACAGCTGGCGGTATTTCTAAATTTGTTAGTTTCGTTCATGATTCATTCAAAGATATTTTTGATACTGACTATAAGTTTAAACTTAAAGAAATCAAATTTGATCGTATGAAGATTGAACTTCCGATTGTTGCTCCAGATGATATTAAAGATAAATTAGTAAATTTCTGGTTGGATGTCAAAGAAGTTCTTATAAAAATCACTAATGCATTTCCACAGCTTCTATCAGTAGCATTACTCTCTGCCGCTGGGTTATTAGTTGCTTCTTTATTCCCTCCTGGTAAACTTAAGATTGCAATTATAACAGCAATATTAACAAGTCTTTCTACTAACGCTACATTAATTGCAGAGAAGTTTGAAGCAGCGTTAACTGGAGGAAGTTTTGCATCTCAATTAGGTTATATTATAGGTAATGCGCTTGGTTATGTTCTAGCTTCATTCTTGAGAAATCTACCAGAAATTGCTAATGCGTTATTAGGATTTGGCGCATCTCTTACTAGAGGTATTGTAGAGCAGTTACCTATTATTGGTGGCATATTAAAATCATTCTTTAGTGTCAGTAATTTCGTAGGTATAGCAGGCCCTCTTGGAATTGTAGGTACTATTCTCTTTGGTCTTGGTGGTGTTAAAGGCTTACAAGCTATTGGTGTGGGTGGAAAATCTTTAAAAGGTTTTTCTGAAAGCATTGGTAAAATCTTTAACTTCATAAATGGTCGTGGTGATCTTAAAAATAAGAAAGAACTTAAAGGCTTAAAGCCTGGCCAAAGTAAATATGGTGAATTAGGACTAATCGGTTCCACTTTATTTGGTAATGAAAATAGAAGAATAGTGACTCTTAGTTCCTTAGGTATTGTGCTTGATTCGATGGGTGTCTTCAATTCACTTTTTGCAAACTCACCTTTAATGCATATGGCTTTTAAAGGTGGTTTAATATATCTAGCTTTGTTTGGTCAGCAAGGACTTTTGAATATAACTTCACTCTTTATGAAACATGTTGCAGTTCCATTAAGTGCAGGTTTTAGTTCTCTACTTGCAAAATTTAAACCTGCAGGTAATAATCTTGGCAAGATGGATATCTTTAGTGCATTCTTCAATGATCCGCCTACTGGTCCTCCAAAGCCTTGGTTAATGAAAACGCAAATGTTCATGATGAGTGTCTATAGAACTATTTCTGATAAGATGATTGATATAGCTGCTGGCCCTATTAGTAAGGGTTGGAATTGGATTCAGACGATTCTCTTTGGCAAGGATATTGCTAAAGGTCAAAAGAATGCAATGAAGACTATTACTAAAGAATACTTAGATCCACTTAAAGGTGTTCTTAAATCTTCTTTGAATTGGATGTCTAAGTTAGCATTCAATTTTAGAAGAGCTTTCGATGGGTTATTTACTTTTACATCTGGTGTTAGCACATCTAAACTTAGTGGATTGTTTAGTACTATCAATTCTGAAGTTACAAAAACTGCCAGAATAGTAGAAACCAGAGCAGGTAGAGGCGGTTTAGTACAACAACTTCTTTATGGTCTCCGTGGTAAAACCGGAAAACTAGTCCTAGGTGGATTAGTAGTTGGTGGATTACTTGCAGCAGGTTCAGCCAAAGCCGAAGGTACATCTGCTTCAGGCACGGAAAATGAAAGTCCTGTTAAAAGAGTTTTATATGATGTTAAAGAATTCGTAAAAGCGAATCCTATTGCTACTGTTTTAGCAACATTAACTGCTGGTATTGTTGTTGTAGTTGGTTCAATGCTATATGCATTAATAATGAGTTTAGCAACATTTGACAGACAAGCGATAGTAATAATTAAAAACCTAGGTTTATTAGCACAAGCACTTACAATAAGAATTGGAAAGGGTCTTGCTGCTATGTCTAGAAATACTGCAAGAATGATTTCAGGTTCGATCATAGGTTCTATCGCAGGAGCTGTTGCATATAGTCTTACTGATAATGCAGAAATGGCACTTACTGCTACAGTTCTTGGTACTATGCTAGGAGGAGCATTAGGGAAAGGTTTCCTTACAGGTACTTGGGAAGTTCTTAAGTTCCTCGGTAGCAGAGTATTATGGCCTGTTTTAACAGGTATTGGAGCTTTTCTAATTGCTAATCCGATAGTCCTAGCTGTAGGAGCTGGAGTTGGTTTACTAGGTGTTTGGTTGTTTGGTGAATCTGGTGAATTTTGGACTGATTTAAAAGCATTTGGTGCATGGCTAAGAGATCTTGCATTACCTGATTTCATGAATCCGTGGAAAGAAAAACCATATAATGCACCTTCTGGACTGAGTAAACGTCAGGAAAAATTCCTACAAAGACAAGATATCTCGCTTGATTACGATTTGACCGAATTAGATACAACTCGTTTAGATTCTAAACAGAAAGCTTTTCTTAAAACAAAAAGAGAAAGTCTTCAGAAATTGGTCGATGAAGGTCTTGATTTAGAATTTACAGGACAGCCTTTAGACGGTACCAAAAAGCAAATTGAGACAGAGATCAAAGGTCTAACGAACTTCTTAGATAAAACAATTGCAGATACTTCTTTCAGTTTTGAAACATTTCAAAAAGATCTTGCAGAAGTTGGTAATTTTAAGTTTGGCAATAGAGGAATCGATAGACTAACGAAAGGTTCAGAGCAATTTGCACGTAATCGTTTACTTTATTTTAATAGACTTCTATTACAAGGTGACGAGATTCTAAATAGATTTACTGATAGAGAAAACTCTATAAGAGAACGAATGAAGCTCTTGTCGAAAGCTGAGGCAGAAGGTCAGTATATTGCCGGTTTTCGTCCTGGTAGTGAAAGTTCCAAGCGCGTCTCTGGGATGTTTACTGAATGGGAAAATCTAGAATACGAAAATGAAAAGATAAAAGTAGTTTTCGGTGAACGTTTAGAAGCTTTCTTAGCTGCAGAGAAAGCTATTGGTGATATAAAAGGCCGTTATAAACGAGAATTACTTGTTGTAATGGCAAGTGATAGACCTTCTTCAAACTATTTTTCTAGACAACAATTAGAAATAAAATACCAGAAAGAGATGAGTGCTGCTGTCAATGAGAGATTCAAAGCTGAGCAGCGTGTTAATAACGAACTTCAAAGAGCTAAGTTATTTGATCTTCAAACTAAAGCTATTAAACGCTTCCAAGATGCTAGAGGTAAGATCAAGGATAATTTTGCATCTGCAGGAATTGATTTTGATAACTCTGGAATTTTTGCTTATAATAACAAATCCTTTGAAAGAGTTCGTCAGATCTCTAATGAAGTAGAGTTCTTAGGTAAACAGTTAATACAAACCAAGAACATAGCAGAACATAATGCCATTGTAATTAATATTCGCTATGCTGAAGTTGAAGCGAATATGATTGCGAGGAGGGCTCAGCTTATAGACAATATTCAAAATGTCTACCAAGCTGCTGAGATGTCTCAGAATTTGAATTTAAATACACCTTTAGAAGAGCTTTTAAAATGGCCTGAAGAAGAAGTTAATAATTATTTAAGACAATTAATTAGATTCCAAGATGCAGAAGATAGATTTAAAAATAGATATGTTAAAATGGCTCCTGTGGGTGTTGACTTTGAAAAGCGTCTAAAACCACTTTTATCACTTGGTTTTGAAGAAACTAATTTTTGGGATCAAATGGAAACCCGAAGACGTTTCGGTGAAGAAAGTCAAATACTAGGTACTACTCTCGAAGATACTTTTGGCAAGGCTATGGATACTTTCCAAAATCGTATATTTGATTCTTGGTCCGGCGTGCCCAGACAATTAGGTACTAACATTAGAAGATCCTTAGAAGATGGTACAGCCCGTATAGCACTTGCACAGACTCGTACGAACCTTGAAGATTTTGCAACAAAAGGAAAGAAGTCTTATAATCCCTTTGCTTATGTGAGTGAAACATTAAGTGCAGCTGGCGCTAGTGAAGATGATGTAGTTAGAAGATATGGTTTCGATAGAGCTTATGAATATGCTACTAAATTGTCTCCTCTGATTACTGAGAATGCTCGAATAAGAGAAAAAGGTGCGGAGATTACTGAAGCAGAAAAGAAAGCTTACCAAAGTAATTCTCTTGCAATAAAACGTATTACCGATAATTTAGCTATAGCAGCTACTAGTGCAAGTGATTTAGTCAGTACTTTAAGTACTCTTGGGACTAGCTTTGATTTAAAAACAATGTCATTATTAAGCGAAGGTGAGCTAAATAATTTAAAACTAGCCGGTGCTTATTTAAAGAATGCTGAGAAAGCCATTAAGGATCTTGAATCAAGTTATGACATTGCTACATTAAAAGCCTACACTGATCAGTTCAATAAGGCTAAGGAACTTGCTGAAGAACCTATTTATAGGATGATGACTTCTAATCCATTTGCTACATTAAAAGAAGCAGGCTTTTCTGATTACGATGTAATCTCTAATTTGACTGATGAAGAGATTCGCAGACTAGTCAGATTAAGAGCAGATGTAGTTAAATATGAGAATAGACTTGCTAAAACAGGATTATCAAAAGAAGAAATCACCGAGAATATTCGTGAGATAAAGAAAGCTAATAAAGAAATTGAAAAAGCTACTAATGAGACAAAGATAAAAGTGTTTTCTGGTGGATTAGAAGCTTTCAACAATACGTTTAAGTTCTCATTACCTGAAGAATATTTTGCAAGCTTACCAGGTCAGTTACGTTTAGCTTTAGCACAAGAGGCTGTATCTTTAAATAATGCATTTGAAGAACTTAAGAAGAAAGCAATAGATTCTTCTGGTGTACTAGATGAAAGTTATTTCAGAGCTTTTAGAAAAAGAGTTAATAATTTATCTTTCTTAGAAATCTTTGCTAAGTTCAGAGAGGAAATGTCAGACAGTCTTTACGATGGATTTAAGACTGGTTATGATAGAATAAAGGAAATCTTTGAAGATTTTCCACTAGATATGAATGCTTATATGTCTTTAGATAAAGGCACCAGAGAAACTCTTTCTAGTGATGCCATTGCATCTAGTAAACTAGAGCAGCTTAATCTTCAGGAAAAATTCCCTGAAGGTATAAATGGAGATCAATTAAAGGCAGATATCTCTTCAGCATTACTTGCTGGTGAATCTCCTGCCGCTATTGTGGCTAGATTAGAATCAATGTTTGTTGGTTTATTTCAGTCTGATTTACTTGCAACTCAGTCTGAGCTTTTAAGTGCAAACACCACAAAATTACAATATGTGGGCGAACAATTATATAACCTCACAAGTGCATTGTGGGCTTTATCTCCTGGCTCTTTTAATAAAATACCCCTAGCAAGAGGTGGTTGGGTATCTGGTCCAGGTACTAGTAAATCAGATAGCATCCCTGCTAGTCTATCTAATGGTGAATTCGTAGTAAATGCGGCATCCGCTAAAGCCAATGGTCCTTTATTACAAGCTATTAATAGTTACGCTGATGGTGGTTTAGTCAAGAAGCTAGAAGAGTTCTCAGTGGCGGCGGGCTTCTCATTATCCAACCAATTAGAGGATATGTATCAGTTTATTACAAATCCTTCTGATTCTGGTAAGATGATGGCTGAATTCTTAAAGACCATTGTTACTGATCCAAAAGGTTCTCTCGATGCCGGTCTAGCTGGTGTCAAATCTGATTTCAAACTTGCAATGTCCGGTGCTACTGGTTTGGGTGAAGTCTTTGGAAAATATGCCAATCCTAGAAGTGTATTGAATCCTTCTAGATTAATTAAACCTAATGTTTCTAATATAACTCAAACAGAAGCCAGAAAACAAGCTAAAAGTATTCTTGCGAGTGATTCTTATAAAATAGTAGAAGATATAAGAGAACAGTATACTGGTAAGATCATAACAGAATCTGTTATCAAGGATTATCAGGATGAAATCTTAGAAACCTTAATGGTAGATATTGAAAAGCTTAATCCAGATAAAGTAACGCCTATGTTAAAGGCTGCTTCTATGGGTTCATTTGACCCTCTTATAAGAAAGATTTATGTACCTGAAGGATTAGATCCTTTTGCAGATATGACTATATTTTCACATGAATTAGGACATCTATTGTCTTATGATGATATGACGCCTAATGTAATGAAAAGAACTTTATCCCTTAAAAAATTAGTAAAAGATTTAAGAGAAAATGCTAATATTAATAATCTTCCTTCGGATGAAGCTGTTAAAGAATTGATTCCTTATCATATGGAAACGTTACCTTTCCTACAGAAAGTTTCAAGTGAACAATTGGCGGAGGAATATCTAGCTTCCGCATTAGGAGCTAAAATTTCATTAGATAGCTCAAAGAATTTTTGGAAAACACCTTTATATGACGCTCAATATATTTATCCAAAAGCTAAGTTAGGCAAATCATTAGATATGACTGCCGCTTATGGTTCTTATGTTTGGTCTCAAGATCCTAATAATAGGCTTCTTTTAAGTCTTGGTATTATGCCATATGATCCTTGGGATCCTGCTACTTTGAAGTCTACTAAACAACAAATTGCTAGACACAAAGCATTATATGGGCTCGCTTCCGGCGGGCCAGTCTGGGGCTCAGGCACAGGTAAATCAGATTCTATCCCTGCCTGGTTATCCAATGGTGAATTCGTAGTAAATGCAAAGTCTGCCAAAGAAAATTATCACCTTTTAACTGCAATGAATTCTGGAGTAAAATTAGCAGAAGGCTCTGTTAAGGATGATAGCCTAAGTGGAGCTCTAAAAGCTTTAATCGGTGGTGTTTCAGTTCGTAGTGGAATAAATAATTCCCTTCTTAATAAGAGTATTCTAGAACTACGAAAGGCTGTCCAAGCATATCAAACCTCTGTTAAATTAGGGGGAAGAGACCAGACTAAAGCATTAGCAGACTTTATTGGTGAAGGTATAATTGCTCCTGATCAGATGAATCGTGCTACTGAACAGCAATTAGTTAATCTAAATAAAAATCTTTCAGAACTAGCTGAAGTCACCTTAAACTTAAAAACAGCAGAAGATCTAGGTTCTCAGGCTGATGTGAATACTGCACAAGCAGCTTATGATAAGAAACTTATCGAAGTTACTAATAAGATTGCAGATTCTTTAGAGAATGTTGCAGAACGTATAGATGAAGCTGGAAAGGAATTTACTCAAAGTATGGGTGAAGGTTTATCTAGTACACTTAAAGATATACTGAAAGGTGACAAGACTCTCCCCGATGCTGGCAAGGCTTTAATGGGTGAAATTACTGGAAATGTCATTGATACTCTAGTTAAAGGATTAATGGATCCTCTTACTGGCAAGGGTGGTAAACTTACTGGCATAATGGACGATCTTGGTGAGGCTATCTATGGTTTATTTGGTAAAGGTATTGAGAAGACTGGTCAGGCTAATATCAAGGATCTATTCACAGGTAAAGCTAAACTAAAAGATGTTCTTAAGAAACCTGCTGAAGAACTCTCTGAAGTAGAGATTACAGCTAAGCCTGTTAAGAGTCCTCTAGAAGGTATACAAGGTCAACTTGGATCATGTATGCCTGTATGTCCTATGACTGGAGCTCCAATGGGAACGAACTTCCCAGGGGTCGCAGGTGCAACGCCGGATATGACCATGGGTGGGCTACTGCCCCCATTCGGATCGGTCGCCAGCGACTCACCAATGCAGACCAGTGACGCGTTTGGAGGTGGTTCCCTGCTAGGCTCAAGTTTCGCTCCTGGAGAATGGGATAGACAAAATGAAGTTATGAAACAAGTCCCTACACCAGGTGTTCCTCCGTTATTTGGTGGGGATTCATCTGCAGATGTCGCCAAAAATGGTTTCTTAGACGTAACTTCTGGTCTGGCAAATGTTGCGACTACTGTATTGTCTTCTGGAGATAAAACTTCAGGTATCATTCAAATGATACTTGGATTCATCCCACAGATTATTACAATGTTAGCCGCTTCTGCAGTTGATTTCTTTGCTACAGGTGGTAAGGTCAAAGGACCAGGCACAGGTACTTCTGATTCTATTCCTGCAATGTTGTCTAACGGAGAATTCGTTATAAATGCTGAGGCTACTAAACGTAACGTAAAACTATTAACAGCTATTAATAGTGGTAGAATACGTAAGTTTGCAGAGGGTGGTCTTGTAAGTACCAATGTTCTAGATACACCTGTTTCTATACCATTAACCAGAGAAATTGATTCTTCAAATAACAGTCAGATGATAAGCATCAATATCACTGGAGATATATCCAGACAAACCAAGAGTGAAATTTACAAGATGCTCCCCAATATTGCGGAAGGTGTAAATGTTCACAATAAAGAAAGAAATTTCAAATATCAATAAGGAAAAATAATGTACGGAATCTACGATGGTGGTTCGGTGATAGCGAAGTTCGTTGCACCAACAACTGTTCGTAGTAATCATCCGGTATTTGCATCCGATACTTTAAGCCTCAGCAGAAATGCAACTCGGAGGGTGGCTCAACGGTGGGAGATTCAAACTCATCTTGAGCCACTCTCCAATTCTGCACAAGACTTATTTGTGCATTTAATTGATAAGGCTTATACGACGGCATTCACAATTTTAATGCCTCAAAATTATGGTGCAAAATTAGCGAGATCGACGACATCTCCAACACCTTTGGCTTCAGGCGTGGCAGGAAATACTATTGTAACCTTAACAGGTAATACTCAAGGTTATATACCCAAAGGTACTTTTATAAAGTTCTCTAATCACAATAAGATCTATCTAGCAATGTCGAATAGATCCGGTGATGGTACGCTTTCAATTTATCCTGCCCTGAAGACTACTATGTTGGTACAGAATAATATTTCCATGACTTGGCGTGATGATGTTTTCATGCAGTGTCTTTACGATTTAGATGTTGTCACCGGAATGGTTTACTCGGACGGTATATTAATGGATATGGGAGAAATAAGATTAGTGGAGGCTGTATGATAAGCTTCACTCAAAATGTTAGAAATGCTCTCATGAATAGACCTACAGATTATTTCCATATGTTGGAAATAAAAGATAAAGAAAATAACACTTGGAAAGCTACAACTACATTGCCTTATGACATAGCTTTAAGTGATGGGTCTTCTTTTGTATCTGATCTAAATACTACAATTATGTTTGATCCGCCTAAGATGAGTAGTAGTGTAGATAGAGAACAGTATAAAATTACTTTAAGTGATCCTTCTATGACGGCTGTGTCTACATTGGAAAATAGTGTACTTGGATTTAAAGTTAAAGTTAGACTTGGCTTTCTTGATTATCAAACAAAGATGCCTTTATCTGATATTACTGATACTATCTTAATCTATGCAGGAAGAATTGATGGTGCTTCTTATGTCATAAAAACTCAAGAGAGTGGTGATATTATTTTACAATTAACATGTGCAAGCCCTATGGCTGATCTGGATTTAAAGAAAGCGTTATGGACTAGTAGAGACTTCGTAAGAAGTCGTAATCCTGAAGATTCTTCTTGCGATCAAGTTTATGGCGGATCAGGCGCACTCCAATTAAAGTGGGGTAAAGTATAATGGCCGTCAGTTGGATTGCATTAGCTGTTTCAGTTGCTTCGACAACATACTCTTTAATCAAAGCCAAACAGCAGAAAGATGCAGCAAAGAAAGCTGCGGATGCTAAACGTGGCTATGAAATGCCTATTGAGGGTGAGTCTTCGAATTTAGCAATAGTATATGGTAAAAGTAAAATCGGTGGCGTTAGAGTTTATCATGCCAGTAGTGGTGATTATAAATATATAGCTTCTAATGCACAGAAAACTTTTAATACTGGAAATTCTAATATAAGTATTAACTCATATGAATTTAGACCTGCTGGAAGAACTTCACAAGCTGTTATAGCGGGTGCTTCTTATCTAAATCAAAGCTATGAAGGTAAGAAAAATGAAATGCTTTTTATTCAACAGGCCTTATGCCAAGCGCCTATTGGAGCAATCTATGATGTAATTGTAGATGAGTCTAGAATGCTAGATGATTATACATTAGGTACTGACTTTTATATTAACGAAATAAATAAAATTGAAGCAGCGCTTAGACTAGATTGTCATTATAGTGGTGGTGAGCATGATGCAATCATGGCTGCTAATTATAATGAGCGCAAGAATGCTAAATTCTTTGATATGACTTATGTATCTGCATTCGTAAGATTAGATAGACGTAACCCTCAATTTAGCTCAACACCAATTTTGCAGTTTCTAATTGAAGGTAAAAGAATAAGATCAATCATTAGAACAGGTGCAGGCACATTGGGTGATCCCTATCAATACTCTTTAGGTCTTGTTTATACATACAGCAATAACTCAGCTTTAGTATTATTAGATTATTTATTAGACAACGTATCTGGAAAAGCACTATTAGTAGATGAGATAGATCTGGAATCTTTTTATAAAGCTTCAATTGTTTGCTCTAAGATAGTACAGACAGATGTTGTTGTCGCAGGGAATATCTTTAGACCAATAGATGGCACTAGAAATGTAAAGCTAAGAGATCTTCCGCTTTATGAATGTAACTTACTACTCGATACTAAGAAATCCATTAGAGATAACGTAGAAACTATTTTATCATCTATGGGAGATGCACGTCTGGTATGGTCTAGTGGAAAATACAAATTACAATTATTCTATCCAGAAAGTGAAATAGAAACTGCAGCTTTAGTTTCTGAGGTTCTAGACGATTCTAATATTGTCTTAGATCAAGACATAGAAATTGGCTGGCCTTCTGCATCAGATAGGTTCAACCATTGTGTGATAAGATTCTCAAATGAACATGAGAATTTTAAAGAGGACTCTGTTGCTTGGCCTCCTAAAGTTGGTATGACAACATCTAATTATAAAAATGTCGATGCGTTATTTTCTAAAGATATTTACTATGGTGTTGGTGGTATTAGATACACACCTGGTATTTTCTTAAACGATCCTTCTGAAAAATCAGGTGGCAGACTCTTAAACAATTGTGCAGTATGGGCTGGAAATGGACCAGAATGCGAACTAGATTATAAATTTATTTTAGATAGAGAAAACTTAAGTGTAAATGGTTCTAATGAAGAAAAGTTAAAAATTGAATTTACAGGTGATGATAAGATTGAATGGGCCTTATGGCAAATTAACAGTTTGGAACCCTACTCTGAAAGTTTAATTCATGCAGAACCTCTTCAGTACAATTGGAAAAAGGTCTTTACAAGAGAGCTTACTATTCCTCAAAACCCAGATATTACTAAACCTGGAATGTTTAGATTATGGGTTTATGGAATGGATACTTCAGGTGAAGACGATGAGAGTAAGGTCACTGCTGGAAGAGGCGTTGCTCTTAGGATTTTGAAGGGTAACTTAATACTTTGGAATACTAGAGAAACTGCATATGATAGAATTGTTAAGAAGCATGTCTCTAATGAGCTTTATCAGCAATGGCTTGAAGAAGATAACGGATTAGAATTAGAAACAGAAATCTTTGCTGAAGGTATAACTGATCCATATCATGCATTAGCGAAAGCTGAAGAATTAGCTAGAACTAGTAGAGGAACTTTTACTCTAAAATTAAAGTATCGAGTAGAAAATGGTCTTTTAGAACCGGGTGATATTGTTCAGGTAGCTAGTGAAACATTAAAAATAGGCAATGATACGCCAGCATACTTCAAGGTTAATTCTGTACAATTGGATGAGAATTTCGAAAGCTTATTAGAGCTAACAAGATTCCATTATTCATTCCTTGCATGGAATGTTAAAGATGATGAATCTAATACTGTCTCTCCAGTGTTTGATTCTTATATTCCAGCGCCTATGTATCTTACATATACACAAGATGTCACCAATGCTTCAACTATTTCTTCAGGTAGATTAGATTGGCCTCCAGTAGATGTTCCTAAATTCGAGTGTTATATAGTTTACACGTTTACTTTAAGAGATTGGGATGAAGGTAAATTTGACGAAGATGGAAGTCCCAACTTCACTGAAATTGGAAGAACATCTAGTAACTTCTTCATTCTACCTAATATAAATTCCACAGATGCTTTCTTCGCAGTAAAAACGAAGACTACAGATGGCACATCTTCGTATGTATTTGCTAATGTAAGTTACGACAGTGTAGAAGATAAAATAGTAATCCCTACTGTTGAACTTATTAGACCTTGGTTAGATGCTGATGGAAATTTAGTATTCGATCCTAGCGGTAAAGTCGGAGAGACAGCTTATCTTACTATCGGAGAGAATAATATACTTCTTTCTGAGATAGCTCAAAATTCTATTACACCTAGTTTAAATTTCGTAGGAGAGTTTTCAACTCCTCCCGATGAATTTACATTAGGCGCTAACTGGAAACAGAATTCTGTTTATAAGAATACTGTAGATGGTAATTCTTATGTATTAACAGGAACACCACTTAATTGGTTATTATATTTAGAGGGTGCCAATAATTGGTATCTCACTATAGAATCTACCAATGGTACTGTATTCCGTCCTGGACAGGCTTCCACTACTATCTTAATTGGCAGAGTATTTAAGAATGGTGCGGAAGTAACTGATTTAGTCTCTTCAAGTTGGTTTAGATGGAGGAGGGTCTCTGGAATTCCACAACCACCTCCAAATGATGACGTAACATGGAATTCAGGCCATGTGGTAGGATTTAAGACAATCAATCTAAATGTAGATGACGTCTATGCCAGAGCCACATTTTATTTAGAAATCGTTTCAATTTGAGGTAAGAAATATGCCAGTCGTAACTACTGGTCAAATTACAATTATTGACCAGAATGATGCGAGACCGATTACAGCCTTTATTCAGGCTAGTGCTTCAACACAGCAGATCTATAACCCTGATAGTGCACCTAACTATGTGCCGGATTATACTTCTGCAAATTTAACTTTAACAGCTCACGTATATGTAGGCGATACGGTAAATATCGCCGGTAATACTGCATTAATTACAACCAAGACTTGGCACTTGAATGATCCTTCAAGTGCTTCTATTGGATCGAATGCTACGTTTGTTGTCAATACTAACCTAGATTATGTTTCTGAAAGAACTAGAACCTATTTCTTCAAAGCGACTTACACTGATCCAATGACTGGTTTTACAACTACTGTTCTAACTTCAATAGTAGTTGGTATAATCAGAACAGGATCCAATGCTACTTATATCTTAATGACGGGTAGAGATGTAATCAGTGACACTGGTTCATCTACACTTGGCACTGCTTTTATGGTTGCAAATCTTTATAGAGGCAGTACTTTAGACGATTCTGTTACAACTTATAACTGGTATAAATTAGTTGGCACTACTTGGGAAAAGATTTATGTTGGTAATACCAACTTAACAGTAAACATTGATGGCACAAATAGATTAGTAGCTGCTCAGTATGGTTTTAAATTACAGTCGGATTGGCCGGCAACACCTAATACTGAACCTGCAGTAAATACCAACATGCCCTCTGGCGCAGGAGACGACACTGTCCAGCGTCGTGGTATTTCAATAAATTCTAGAGCCGTGACAGATTGGTCTCTATTTAAAGTAGAAATCAAAGATGGCTCGGATACTTACGAGACGACCTTTACTGTATATGATGCCACTGATCCTTATGATCTAGTATTAGTGTCTAGCGCAGGCGACAAGCTCTTAAATGGTGTTGGTACTACCTATATATGGCCACGTGTATATTTGAATGGTACTAAGTTAAGCACACTCACAGGTTGGACATTTGTTTATCGATTCCGTGATAAAGATGGTTATATAGGTGGTTTTATTAACGATTCTCAAACTACAACAAATGGTAATCCAGCATCGGGTATGCCTATTGCGTCTAATACGACAACTACATTTACTGTAACTTGCCCTGCAGGAGGTAATACTGCATTAACTACGAATGATGTTATTAAAGTAGTTAAGGGTACTAACGCCAAATATTACGAAATTTCATCTGTGGCAAGCGGAACGACAACAGCGCCTGTAATAACAATTAGAGCTGCTCCCTCGAGTACAACCATTACCGATTATTCAGATCCTATTGCAAATGAATTTCAAGATGGTGTGTTATTTATTTGTACTGATACTGTTTCTAAGAGTGGTGATGCTTTAGATACTTCTTCTTCTACATCTGCTATTATAATCGATGGTGCTGATATTGAGCTGAAGGGTACAATCTTCTGTGAAGCAACACCTCCGTCTTAATTAGGAGACATCATGCCAGTCGTAGCTACAGGCCAATATACCATTACGGATAGTCGTGATGGGTTATCAGCTACACTGACACATTATAGCGCGATAGTAGCAGCAGATTCTGACGGTATAGTATTATCGTGGGCTGGTGCTACTACGACTATGGTTATCAGTATAGGTGGTATAGACGATTCTATCAATTGGACTTATTCAGTAGACAAAACAAATCTTACTTGTGATGAAGCTGCTACTAGCCGAGTTCAAACTGTTTCTGGAATGTCAGCAAATATCGGATGGCTTGACATAACAGCTTCAAAAACTGGTTATAACGATATAACATTGCGGTTTACAGTCGCCAAGAGCATACAAGGTGCCGATGGCGATCCTGCAACAATGTATTACATAAAACCAGTGACCGGCACAGCAATTAAAAATGGTGTTGGTACATTAACAATAGAAGCTAGAAAGATAGCTTTTGGTGTAGACACTTTATTAGATACTGGTGATATTCAACTTTATGATAATCTCACATTATTAGGTGATGGCTACAGTGCCACACTTGATGCGAGCGATATAGACGGATCTTTATTAGTTGAGTTAAAAGATCCAGGTGGAGCAGCACCTACTACTTCGCAAGTAGAATTAGCTGTTTCTACAGTGCATCAAGATGCATCTGAGATAAGTTTACCAACCATCACATACCCTAATTTTGATAATATGCTTCTTGTTGTCTCTTTATACACAGAAGCAGCTACTCCGGACATGCCTGCAACACTCACCTATAATGGAGCGCAGGGTGTTCAACTATCTTCTATCGCTAACTCTACTACAACCAAACAAAGTATTACTACTTATGTATGGGATCAAGCT
>Ga0105096_10000015_pt1 | contig 32958 bp, 30 predicted proteins | sample PPLLak3cmMay2015_FD_87036 | JGI IMG/M metagenome (GOLD analysis project Ga0105096, IMG submission 87036) | Freshwater sediment microbial communities from Prairie Pothole Lake near Jamestown, North Dakota, USA - PPLs Lake P7 Core (1) Depth... | ecosystem: Environmental > Aquatic > Freshwater >... | reverse complement strand
GAAAAAGCGTTTGAGCACACAAAAGACCCTTATCGAAAAAGAGACATCGAAGATCTTCTTAAGAAGGCTCGAAAAAATTTCGAAGAAACCCTCAGAAATGAGACTGTTAGGAAGCGATAATTGATTTTATAAGGTTGTTCGACATAATCATTTTGGGTGGTCTGATACCCGCCTATATCCGATCAAAATGGGAAAAGTGCATTGAAAATGTGCCTCTTCCCTGGGTAGCCGAACGAAGTGACGTAGAATATCCGAACATTTTGGCAAGGGGAACAATGGCTTTGATTACCTGAATACCAGGCTTGGCGGCAATAGACTCAATTTTGCCGTTTCTTGAGTTTAAGTCACCGATAACATCACCCATGGTTATTTCAGGAACAAGAATTTCTATTTTCATGATTGGATCCAGCAAGAATGGCTTGCCATCTTTCAACGCCTCGTTGCAAGCCATGGATGCGGCGACTTTGTAGGCAAGCTCGCTGCCCATAGATTCTTTAAATGAACCTCCTGTCAAAACAGCATCAATGTCCACCACCGGATATCCCATCAACATGCCGCTTTCCAATGATTCCAAAACACTTTTTTCAATAGCCGGGATGAATATATCAGGTATAGTTTCAGCGGTTACTTGTGATGAAAAACGATTTCCAGTGCCTCTGGGCCGTGGTTTTAAAACGAGATGAACCTCGGCAAAATGATGTTGACCGGCAACATCCCTGTCAAAAATAGAGGAGGCTTCCCCCTTCTTTTCGATTGTCTCCCGATATACAACTTGGGGTTTTCCCACATTGACACTGGTTTTAAATTCCCGGAGCATGCGACTTGTGATGATTTCCAAGTGAAGTTCTCCCATGCCTGATACAATAGTCTGGCCGGTATCTTCATCTTTGCGAACCTTTAGAGTAGGATCTTCTGCGGATAATTTTTCGAGCACTTGGTCCAGTTTATCCTGATCTGCATGGGTTTTTGGTTCAACAGCCACTGAAATAACCGGCTCATAAAAATCCATTTTTTCAAGAAGCACGGGATGGTCCGGAGAACACAAGGTTTCACCGGTAGAAGATTCTTTAAGGCCCACAACGCTTAAAATGGAACCAGCACCAGCCTCTTCGATTCGTTCTCGTTTGTTGGCGTGCATTTTCAAGATTCGAGCCACTTTCTCTTTTTTGTTACGCGCAGGATTGTAAACTTCATCGCCTACGTGCAACTTACCGCTGTAAATACGAACAAAAGAAAGTTTTCTTCCCTCAATCATGGAAACTTTAAAAATAAGAGCGGCTAAAGGCACCTTTTCCAATGGCGGGCATTCAATTATTTCCCCGGTTGTTGGATGGCTGCCTTTTATTGGAGGTATATCCGCCGGGCTGGGAAGAAACTCCACGATATAATCCAAAAGGGGTTGAATCCCTTTATTTCGCAAAGCACTTCCACAAATCACCGGCACTATCTTCATCTCAATGGTACCTTTACGGATCGCTTTGATCAGGGTATCGGTAGAGATTGGCTCTTCCGAAAGATAAGCTTCCATGATATCGTCATCAATTTCAGCCAAGGTTTCAATGATTTTTTCACGATATTCTTTTGCCTGTTCTATAAGCTCCGAGGTTATTTCCTGATAATTAAACGTGGCACCCAGGGAATCGTCATTCCATACAATTTGTTGCATTTTCAGCAAATCGACAACACCCGTAAAATTGTCCTCTCTGCCTACGGGCAACTCCAAAATCATGGGATTAGCTTTTAACCGCTCCTTTATCATATCGACAACGCCAAAAAAATCCGCGCCAATGCGATCTAATTTGTTAATAAACGCCATCTTTGGGACTTTGTATTTGTCGGCCTGGCGCCAAACGGTTTCGGATTGTGGTTCCACACCACCTACGGCACAAAATACGCCGATGGCTCCATCCAAGACCCTGAGACTTCGTTCAACTTCGATTGTAAAATCCACGTGGCCGGGTGTGTCGATAATTTGAATATCACAGTCTTTCCATCGGCAAGTAGTAACCGCCGAAGTAATGGTGATACCACGTTCCTGTTCATCAGGCATCCAGTCCATAATAGCTTCGCCATCATGGACCTCACCCATTTTATGTGACTTACCGGTATAGTAAAGTATTCGTTCAGTTACGGTAGTTTTGCCTGCGTCGATATGGGCAATTATTCCAATGTTTCGAATGTCATTAATTTTAGATTTTTTTATCATTTTAATTTGTATCGGGTGTAAAAGGGGTTTGCAAATTCATGATCTTAAATTGACCATGGTTTTGTTTCTGCTGATCAGTCTTTTTCCCGTTTAACTTTTCAAGGATAACCACGTAAATGAAAATATCAAAAGAAATCAAATTTTTTAAGGCAATATAAGGTTTATGTCAAGGATAGAAAAACATAATCTAAAAATAAATGCTTTTTTTATTTCACATAATTAATTTTAAAGATTAACATATTAAATGAGAAATATTTGAAAAAAACCTTGACCCTCTTTAATAAAATTGTGGAAAAGTGTAATGAATATTAAAAAGAACTCGTTTTTTAAAATTTTATTGGGAAATTTTTTTCGTATGAAAACAAAAATCTTTATTTTTACTATGATTGTTATTTATTCGGCATTTTTCAAAGGAGCAGCTTTTTGCCAGGTAACCCTAGATATCAAAAACATCCAGGATTCCAAGGAAGAGCCCTCGATAGAATATACACCCACACCTATTGTGGAAAAGCTGATACTTAAGGAAGCATATATGTGTGAAGCGGTCAAAAACTTTTATCCTATTAATCCCGCTGTTGTCTTTTCTATTTCCGCAAAAAGTATTAGCTGTTTTACAGTATTCGATCCGGTTCCTGAAAAGACTGTTGTTTACCACAAATGGTACAGGAAAGATCGATTAACCACAACACAGTCTTTGACCTTGGAGCCGCCTGCTTGGAGAACATATAGCAGTATTCAGCTCAGAGAGGCTGATAAAGGGCCTTGGCGAGTTGAAGTCGTGGGGCCGAAAGGCTCGATATTAAAGACTATTAGATTCAGTATTACGGACTAATAATTATGGATGAAATCATCCTTTTTTCTTTTAGCCTTAGGTGGCAGGATATTGTCGATATCCTTTTAAACAGCTATCTTCTTTTTCGGTTCTATGTACTTTTCAGAGGGACCATTGTTCTCCGTGGACTCATCGGCATAGCATTTCTTTGGTTTTTTCAGCGCTTGGCCGTTTATTTCGGGATGATTCTAACCAGTTGGGCCATCCAGGGCATCACAGCCGTTGCTGCTTTAATCATTATTGTGGTTTTTCGGAGTGAGATTCGCAGTGTGATTCAAACCAAAGATTTCAAAAGTATTCTATGGGGTGTCTCACAAAAACCTGTGGGAAAAACTCCGGTTGATCTCATTGTTGAGGCTGTGTTCGAAATGTCCCAAAAATATGTTGGTGCTCTTATTGTAGTTCCGGGAGATCATGACATCAAGGAACATGTTCAAAACGGCATTTCATGGCAAGGCAAACTTTCCATAGAAATGCTACTGAGCATTTTTTTCAAAGACAATCCTGTTCATGATGGTGCGGTAGTTATACATGGGGATCGAATCACCGATGTCGGCGTTATCTTACCCCTTTCCCAGCGAAAAGATATTCCTTCCTATTATGGTACACGCCACCGTGCGGCCCTTGGGATGGCTGAAAATTCCGATGCGCTTACCATAGTTGTTTCCGAAGAAAGCGGCCGCATCATTGCGGCTAAGGGAAACAAGATAACGCCTGTGCATCGAAAAGGACTTCTATCGGATATTTTGATTGAACACCTGAAGCTTTCTCCAAAAGAACCCTTAAAGTATCCATCTCGTGAGAGGCTCGAAATCGGTCTTGCTGCCGTGGTCTCTTTACTTTTTGTTGTCGGAATCTGGCTATCTTTTTCCAAAGGTCTTTATACCCTGTTTACCGTAGAAGTTCCCATTCAGTATATGAATCGAAAACCTGGTATGGAAATTTTCGATTCATCCGTAACTTATGCGGAACTCAATTTGAGTGGATCTGGTGCACTTCTAAAATCTCTGAAGCCTGAACAGTTATCCGTTAGAATAGATTTGAGCAATGTTCGTCCCGGTGAGAATATCTTTAACATTACAGAGCATAACATTTCTTTGCCGCCGGGAATTTCCTTAAGAAAGGTTGAGCCCGCCATTGTGGATGTTACCATAGATGCAGCCATTACTAAACAGGTGCCTATTCAGGCAGACTGGGGTGGTTCTTTACCCGCAAATTTGCTGATAAGTGAGGTCAAAATTATTCCGGAAACCGTCCAAATAGTTGGTCCCCGATTTACAATAGATGAGATTTCAACAATATACACAGAAAAAATCAACCTGGATAATATCAGCAAATCCGGCACCATTTGGGCTCCGTTGGCGTTTGATCCCGCTACATACATTAAACCGGCCCCTCAAACCAAAGCATTGGTAGCCATCGAGTACATTATCAAAGAAATAAGTCGGTAAGATTTTATAAAAACACTTTTCTTTTGTTTAACAAAATAAAAAGCCCGGGGGAAATTCCCCCGGGCTTTTTATTAAAAAATGCATAAATGATTTTGTATTTTAAGCCTTGGCGAATTTACGTTCGGAAAGGCTTGTGATTTTAGGTTCCTCTTGATTTTGATCGTCCGTTGTTTTACCCTCAGCATTTAATACCGGCATGAATACGGGTTGATAAATGAAGTGGCCGGAGTAAACTTTGCCGGGTTCCATAACGGTGATGATTTTGGCTCTTTCGCGGATGCTTCTGGGTGCGTGGGTGATAAGGGCCATGCCAGCTGCGAGAAAAAGCAGAAAAGAGGCCAAGATGTATGCGGTATCCGCAGATCCGGTTGCTGCAACGATCATCTGGGAAACTCTAGGAAATATAAACCCTCCCACACCCCAGGCCGAAAAAACCAAGCCATAGTTGACACCAAAATTTTTCAATCCAAAATAAGTCTTGGTGGCTGACGGAAACAACGACAGGTTTGTACCGTAGTTAAAGCCGATCAGGGTAGCAGCGAGCACCAATAAAAAGCCCTGAGATTCATGGATGAAAATCAAGGAAGCAATTACTACGGCCTGGAAAGTCATTACTATAACCAGGGTTCTGGCACGTCCGATTTTATCGGAAACAATACCGGCAACAATTCGCCCGCCTGCGTTGCCTACAGCCATGAGCGCTACGACGACCCACGCCATTTGACCCAAACTAGCTTTGGCCATTCCGGCAACACTGCCGATAATGATAAGACCCGCGCCTGATCCTACACAAAACATGAACCAGAGTTTGTAAAATGCCTTGGTCTTTAACACTTCGGAAGGTGGAAATTCTTCGATTTTCTTTGCAGGAGCAGCAGGCTTTTTGCTATCTCTAATCTTAGCCTTTTCCTCGTCGGTTTCTTCAGGTTTATAACCCTCGGGAGGATTAACTAGAAACATCGCCAAACCGCAAACTACCACGATAAAGGAAATACCGAAAATCATCATGGCTTCGCTGAGTCCGAATTTTCCGATTAGATACTGAGAAAGAGGCGCGATATAAACGGATGCAAGACCAAACCCCGCCACCACAAGACCTGCGATCATGCCGGTTTTGCGAGCGGGAAACCATTTGATTGCAGGTGGTGTTGCGGAAGCATAACCAAATCCAAGACCCATTCCCATTAAAATGCCGAAACCAAGAATCCAGTTGGCAAGGATGTTAGATTGAGAAATAACCAATAAACCCGCACCGGTCAATAGTCCTCCAAAAATCGCGGTAATTCGTGGGCTTACTTTATCTTGAAGCCTCCCGGCGGAAATCATTGTAAAAGCAAACACCAGACAACAAACTGCATAAGGGTCATTCAGGGAGGCGAGACTCCAGTTAAACCGACCATCACCCGATTGAATCGATTCGTTGATTTCAGCTCTAAAAATACTCCAAGTGTAGAGAATACCTAACGCGAGATTGATTCCCAAGCCCGCTAATGTTACCTGCCAGCCTTTGTTTTTGACCTTTTCCACGGATTTGCCCTCCTTAGTAATAAAGTAAAGAAAATTGCTTAAAAACGTTTGAAAAATGAATTTCCCCTCGGAATCCATAATCGCACCCCCGTTCCGACGATAATGGTTCTGAGCCTATAGGAGAAAAAACGTTAACTGTGTGCAGTTATTTAATCTTGTCGAATTTACTGAATGAAGTTCAGTAAAATTTAAATCCTGCCAATTGTTATTTGGAAAAAGCAATCGGCATGCCAACCAGAAAAAAATGCTTTAACAGTTTGTAATTTAATATGATTCTAATATTATCATGCCTGAAAACAATCATGTTGAAGATATACAAAAAAAATTGTGCCCCTATCCGATAAAAACCTTGAGCGCATTTAAAATAAAGGCTTTGCAGCCTCATACAACCATGGTTGTGGGTACAAATAAAATTGTATGTGTTTGTTGTTGGGGGGGCTATTTAGGTCGCTGATGGGGTTTTGCGGTATAAATTTATGATTCCCTTTAAGGTTCAGCGGTTACATGGAAAAAAATTCTCAATTGGAATTGAGAAATATCCGTGTTCAAAAAGGTTCATTTTTTTAATCGTTTGCTGAGAGCCTGCTGGGAAATTCCGAGCATTCCCGCTGCAATGGATTGGTTGCCGTCGGACCGGTTCATGGCTTCGGAGATTAGCCACAGAGTAACTTCTCTTATGGTGGGAAAATCGCCGGTGATGGCCAGTGGATATGAATTGTTCGGGTCTTTCACTGTTTTGCGCGGATTTCGGCTTTCCTGTTCTCTGTGTATATGGGCTTTGAAGACATCCATGGAAAGCACTTTGGACTTGTGTCTGCTGACGGCATCAAAAACCATCGACTGAAGTTCACGTATGTTTCCTGGGAAGCAATAGGTGGAAAGTAGTGTATAAAGTTCTTCGGGGGGGGTAGGCGGTTTTTTCCCGAGTTCGGCAGCTGCGAGTTTTAGAAAATGATCCGTTAAAAGTCTTATGTCTTGTTTACGGTCCTTCAAAGGAGGTACATGGATTTGATGAATACTAAGCCTATAATTCAAGTCCTTCCTGAATCTTCCCGAATTTTCCAGGCTTTTTAAGTCGGCGAGTGATGACGCCACGATTCGGGCGTTGGTTTTTCTTGGTTCATCGAGTCCCAAAGGAAAATATTCCCGTTCCTGAAGCAACCTCAGGAGTTTGACCTGAGAGCTTGAACTTAGATCACCAATTTCATCAAGAAAAAGGGTGCCGGATGAGGCTTTCTCGATTAATCCGCTACGATCGCGATCGGCTCCTGTGAATGCTCCTTTAATATGGCCGAATAAGGAATCTGAAAAAACATTGTCGTCGAGCCCGGCTACGTTGACCGCCACAAAATTTCCTTGAGGCCGGCTTAATCTGTGAACGGCTCGCGCGATCAATTCTTTGCCGACCCCTGTCTCACCCTGTATTAAAACCGGTTGGGAGGATCCGGCAATGGACTCGATGTATTGAAAAATGGAAAACATCTTTTTATCTTTAGTAATAATATCTTTGAAAGCCTCCGGATTTTCCAGGTCTTCTTTTAAAATACGTTGTTTCAGGGCCAGATTTTCTCTCTTTAATTCACGAAAATCCAAAGCTCTGTTCACTGCGGATAATAGCCTTCCTTCTTCCACGGGCTTGACCACATAGTCGAAAGCGCCGACTTTCATGCAATGCACCGCGGTTTCCACATCCACTACCCCGGTGACAATAATTACTGGAATATCAGGATATTCCTTGTTAATTCGATCCAAAATTGTTTCTCCATCCACATGGGGCATATTAAGATCCAGCAAGATAATTTCCACGTTCTTGTTTTGAAGAATGTGATCTACCTCCCTGCTGTCCTGGCATGTAATGATGTTATTGAAACCCGATAGCTGCAAAGTCGTATCGACGGCCAGGAGAATCGACAACTCATCATCGACGATCAAGATAGGATTAATAGGATTTGATTTATCATTCATTGAATTTCTCTACACTCGCTCTGGTTAAAAAATATTAAACAGGAACACTCACGGTAACGATAGTGCCTTTTCCGATCTCTGATTCAAATATCATAAAGCCTCCATGATCCTGGATGATCTTATCGCAAATGGAAAGGCCCAGTCCGGTTCCTCCTTTTTCTCTTTTTGTGGTAAAAAAAGGATCGGTGATTCGTTCTATGGTCTCTTCAGGCATGCCCTCTCCGCCATCTGATACGCGAATACACACCGTTTTTGCTTGTGCATCATAAAAGGTGGATACTGCAATAGGCTGAGAACTTTCCGTGAGAGCTTGGCAAGCATTGACCATCAGGTTGACAATCACCTGTTCGATCCGTTGAGAGTTTCCTATAAACTTAGGTAAGCCATTTTCGCGATTAATTGAAAATTTGTCGGTTGACTTTTTAATAAGATTGGACAACAATCCGGACGCTTTTGTGACAACCTCGTTGACATCCACGGAATCGTTCATTTCCGGTGGGGCCTGGCGTGCGTAATTTTTAAGATCATCAACAATGACCTTTACACGCTTTGCTCCGTCGGCGATGTCTTCCAGAAGAAGCGGTATTCGTTCTTGGATTTGACTATAATTCATGCTTCCAACCTTAAAATCACCTTTTTCCATAGAATGCTTTTGAATGATGGGATCGATGCTTTTCCAAACCCGTTGAAGAATAGGGGCGTTTAGCATAACCGATGTAATAGGGTTGTTGATTTCGTGGGCAACTCCCGAGACCAATGTACCCAGAGATGTCATTTTTGCAGCTTGAAAAATTTGTTCCTGTTGGATTTTTGCCTGCAATTCGGCTTTTAATCGCCGACGCTCCGATTTTAGACCCTGCCAGATGATATATGAAGACAACCCGACGATAATGCCCAATATACCAAAACACATCAGCGTCAGTTTTCGTGTAATCAAGGCGCTTTCCTGCCGAACATCCTCGATATAGATTCCGGTACCGACAATCCAACCCCATGGCGAAAAGCCCTTGACATAAGAGATTTTAGGGACAGTTCTTCCAGGATCATCTTTCCACTGCCACTTGTAATCCACATAACCCTCACCTTGCCTTTTTACCGTTTCAACAAACTCTACAAAAAGAAGTTTACCGTTGGGATCGGCATAATGAGATATATCATTTCCCTCCAAGTCGGGTCTATAAGGATGCATGATAATGCGGGGGGTCATATCATTAATCCAGAAGTAATCTTTCATTTCCGGGCCATAGCGAAGATGCCTTAAATGTTCCATGGCCAGCCTTTGAGCAATTTCACGAACCATTTGGCCGGAGGTTTCTTTTTCCCAGTAGGCATCCAGAGTACTCCAGGCAGCTTTGGTCAACTCCCGTATCATCTCACGCTTACGGGTCATCATTTGGTCTTTTAGAATGGGTAATATTAAAAGAAAAATGGTTAGAAAAAACAGCAAAACCGTTAGTACTACCGGAATGATAATTTGGATAGGAAAGGCATTCAGCCACTTTTTTACAGGTGCTTTAAACATATTTTCATTCTATGTTTTTATTGTCGGATGTAATTTGATACACTCCCAGCCGTTCTCTTGCCGCTGCTTTCAATGGTTCCACATGAATATCCACATAATCGAATACTCGGGCTGCTTTTTTTTTCGGGGCAGGCCGGAGTACCCGACCCAGATATTGTAATACCCGACCCTTGAAGCGAATGGGTGTTGTCAGAAACAAGGTCGTTAAGTCTTTGCAGTCAAAACCTTCTCCCATGAGCTGACCGGTGGCTATAAGTACCTTGAATTCTCCCCGTTTCAAACGTTCTAAAACATTCTGACGTTCCAAAGGGGAAAGATCTCCTGTAAGAAGTTCCGCGATAATATGATAACGAAATTTTAACAAAGCTTTCAATGTCTCGCAATGGGCCTTGCGGTCCGAAAGGACTAATGAAACTCCGGAATGATCTCTTGCTTCTTTAGCCACATCCTCCGCAATCATGCGGTTTCTATCATCATCTGCTACAAGCTCCGCAAGCATTTGTGTATATTCCATGCTTGGATCATGATACGGCATGAAATTGGTTTCACGCAAAATCACTTCGGCGGGAAGCACATCTCCGGATTTGATAAGTTCAGCACGTTCCTGATTATAGTGAAGGTCCCCCAAGTGCCAGAAAATCAGCTTTGAAAGCTTGTCACGTCGCCATGGTGTGGCGCTTAATCCTAACATGTACTTGCTGTCAAATGCCGTAACTGCCTCCGTAAAGCTCCGGCTGGGGGCACGATGGCACTCATCAACAAGCAAAAAACCGATCTTTTGGGATACGGTGGCGGCACATTTATAAAGTGTTTGTACCATGGCCAAGGTGATGCGTTCTCCAATCCGGATTTTTCCACCTCCAATCATGCCGATTTCATCAGCAGGAATATTTAAAAATTCCGTTACTTTTTCAATCCATTGAAATACCAGATCGCGGGTGTGGACCACGATCATGGATGGCTGCTTTCGTTTGGCAATCATATATAGCCCCACAACTGTCTTTCCACTTCCAGTGGGAAAGTTCAATGTTCCGAAATCTTTCGAAAGAAGTTTTTTGACAGCGCTTTGCTGATAGGGCCGAAGGCTTCCGTGGAAATCAAAATCCACCGAAGCAAGTTCTCGTCTATTGTCAATCAATTCATAATTTATATTTCGATTGCGACAGCTCAAAATCAGCTTGCGGATATAACCTCGAGGAATAATTAATCCACCATGAGGCTCATGTTCATAAAAATTTAATGATTGAGGAGTGTTTCCATTCCATCTTCCCATTCGCTCGTTTTCAATCCACTTCGGATTCGGCATCTCCAGTTGCTTCATAAGTAATTGGCGAATCTCTGTCGGAACTTCGCGCAAGACCAACTTGTTGGAAAGTATCATTTTCAAGGTTGTAGAAACCTTCCTGCATATTATTTCAATTCAAAATTTTTAAAAAACAATGAAAATCGCTCGATTAATTAAAAGATTATGTTAGTTCCAATGAAATATCAAGGGCTTTGTGAAAGGATCAGGATTTTGAAAAAGGAAAAACAATAAGCCTACAAAAAGAACTTGACATTTATAACGCAATGCGTCAAAAATAAAATTGCATGATCAATTCCGATAATATTTAAGGTTTTTTATAAAAGGAGAACAAAAATGACGGAGATAATGCACCAGATAAAAAAATATGCCAATGGCCGTCTTTATGATGCAACTTACAAGAAGTATATATCAATGGAGGACATAGAAGATTTTGTTCGCACCGGGGTAATCTTCACAATTGTTATGAGCAAAACCGATGAAGATATTACTGATTCGGTCATTGCTAAAGTAAAAGAAGAAATGAAATCTAAGACTGGGAAAAAACCGGAAACCAAACCCAAACCCAAAATCAAACCCAAAGCCACGCCAAAAATTCAGGTAAAACAAAAATCGGGACCCGAGTCCGAATCTGAATCGGTACCTGCTGAATTAAGGAGTATTTTTAGCCGGTTGTTGATGAAAGGTGGTGGGATGTTTGCCGAGTGTGCTCGCGGATATGCGGACTTTTTGCATAGTGCCGTGAGCATGGCTGAAGAGGAATTGGATAAGCGGGTTAAACAAATGGTGAAGGCCGAAGAGTTGTCGGAATCCGAAGCCGGACACCTGAAGAAAGAGGTCGTTGGTTTTGTAGGAAATTTAAAAAATTGGGTGGGAGCCAATGTGGAAGAACGTATCCATGATATAGTTTCCACGATGAATCTGGCAACGCGAAGTCAAGTGGAAGAACTTGCCGAAAAGATTAATGGCCTTAATATGAAGCTTGCAATGTTGGAAAGATTGGAAAAAGAGCGGGAAGATTCCCCTGAGGGAAATGCTACCGAAAATGAAAAGTGATGTTAGAAAAGACGAGTGAGTTCATCGGTTTCAAAAAAAGGCCATTTTTCAGGTTGACCATGGCGTCCGGCATCGATTCCTTTTCCGGGTTCCATGACCTTTCCGATGCATGCCACGGCGATGTTGGCGGCGCTGATCTCGGCAATTAGCTGTGTTTGGGCTTCGGGTTTGCAGCAGATTATGAGACTTCCGGAACCAATCAGACCCATGGGGTTGATGTGAAGCAGGTCGCATATTTTGATGGTTTCAGGAAAAATCATAATTTGTGCCAGGTCGATGTAAAGTTTGTGGCCTCCAGCGATGCTAAGTTCAGTTAAGGCGGTGGCCAAGCCGCCTTCCGTGATATCATGCATGGCTGTGGTCATTCCTGATTTCGCGGCTATCTCGGCTTCTTTTAAAATACTGATTTGATTAAGAAATCCTTTGCATTTTAAGATCAGCGGTTCCGGGAGACCGAGTTTTTTTAAAAGTCCATGAAACTCTCTTGCGATGATAGCGGTCCCTTCAACTGCTATGCCTTTTGTTAGAAGGATGCAATCTCCGGGTTTCATATGTTTTTTTTCGATTAACGAGGATTTTTTTACTGTTCCGGCCATCATTCCGGAAACAACGGGTCTCGTTACGGCATCAGTGATTTCAGTGTGCCCGCCGCAAAGAGCAATATCATATCGAAGGCACATCGACTCAATTTCCTGAATGACATACCAAATTTGGGAAGGGGTAGTGTTTTGGGGAAAAAGAAGGGTGGTCAGCATCCATCTGGGGACAGCTCCGGAAGTAGCGATGTCATTGGCATTGATAAGCACTGCATACCGGCCGATATCATTGGATATGAAGGTGATGGGATCGGTTTTGAGCACCAGCACTTCATCATCATCGATATCCATTGCCGCGGTATCCTCACCGATTCCAGGTTGAATCAGGAGGGCGGGGTCCTTAAAAGAGAATCGATCCAAGAACATTTTTAATAGATCATTGGGAAGTTTTCCACGGGAAATAACAAGGCCCATTCGAGCGACATCTTTGAGTTCGGCCAGTTGAGTTATTAAAAAGTCGCTTTTTATCGGTGTCGAAACATTTTTTGTGTCTAAAAAAACCGTGATGGCGCCTGCACGGTTTCGAGCCTCAATATCGAAAATAAAATCTCCCACTACCATAATTTCTTCGGGCTTTACACCAAGATAACTTGCCGCCGATAAAATGCCGTCCCCCGAGGGTTTTGGTCTTATGGGATCATCCCTAGAAATGATTATATCAAAATGCTCCCGGCAAATGTGATTAAAATTTTCAAGTGCCCTTAGGATGGAGTTATGGCTATTTCGGCTGATAATACCCAAGGAAAGCCCCTTGAATTTCAAATAGGAAACAATTTCTTCGGCGCCTTCGTTAGGTTCTGATTTTTTTGCAGCCTCCATTTCGAATTGATCAAGGGCAGCCATGGCGTTAGATTTTTTATCAGGATCAAAAATGCCATCGATAAATTCAAGGACAGGGTCTTGCAGGGGGCATCCGAGCGCTTCTTTGATGATCGAAAAGTTCAAGGCTCCGGGACAGGTCAATGTTCCATCAAAATCAAAAAGAACCGCTTTTATACGAAACGGTTTTTGTATGGGCAATTTTTCTCCCATATGGATATTCAGGAATTCTCTTCGGATCTTTTTATTCCTCTGATCAAAATATCAAATGCAATATCCAGGGTCGGCTTTAAAAAATCTTTATTCGGATTGATAATTTTTTTGCTTTCCTCCCATAATACCAGGCCTGAAAACAATGACCACACAATATCCGTTAGGGCATGAGGGTGTTTTTCAATAAAAATACCTTCAGCGATTCCCTCCTGGAAAATCTTGGCCATTTCACTCATGGCCTTTCTGGACATTTCTTTCATGTCTGAAAGAATTTGGGGGGATAAATTCATGAGAGTTTCACTGGATTGAAGATGAAACATATTAATGATAATAAGTGGGTCAAATTCGTATACATCATACATGGCGTCTTTTAGGGCTGCAATTTTTTCACCGGGTCCTTTATCCTTTTCCTTGGTAACATGCTCCAGCCGGATAAGAAGATATTGAAGAATCCTAAAAGACAAGGATGCAAAAAGTTCTTCCTTGTTTTTGAAATACAAATAAAGGGTACCCGTACTCAGTTCGGCTTCCCTGGAGATGTCTTCCATGGTGGTTTTGTTAAAACCTTTTTCGGAAAACACTCGTTTTGCGGCAACCATAATTTGTTGGCGCCTTCTTTCCCTTTCTCGTTCCTTACGTTCTTCTATACCCATTATCCCAAATCTTTCCGAAAAAAATGTCAGTGTAAATCTACAAAATTAAATGATTATAAATCAATAAATATAATGAATTTGATTAATCGGGTCAAGAAGAATATTTTTCTTCTTTTCTCGATGACGCAATGAATTCTTTTTTCACCCAATCCGGGTATATATTCATAATTGGTATGTGAGTGAAAGACAAAAACATGCAATTAAACAAGATGCATGATTTCAAGGGTATTGGAGTCCAAATCGACCAATAATAGCTGATTTCGCAACAGAGATCCTCTTTTTAAAAGGATTTTTACAACTTCAGAGCATTCCATGGCGGAAAGGAATGTGACGGCATGGGGCAGGCATCCAAGAGATTTTTCAGCGCCTGTTGAGGTTTGCCGGTCAGGTTCTCCATAAACAAGAGAAAGCCCGACATCTTCGGGAAATATGGTTGTCAGTTGGCCGGAAGCTCCGGCTACCGCGGATGATACCAAGGGTTTTTGCAGCTTTTTTGCGGCATCATGAACTATAAATCGTGTTGATATGCTGTCGAGACAGTCTACGATGACATGGGCTTGGGAAAGAAAATCCGGGGCATTTTTTACATCCAGAAAATTTTGGTGGATAATGATGTTTACAGAGCTATTAATTTCTTTGACTCTTTCCGCCGCTGCTTGAGCCTTTGAAGTCCCAATGCGGTCCTGTGAGCTTAACATTTGGCGGTTTAAATTGGTGTCTTCAAAAACATCTCCATCAATGAGGATAAGCGATCCGATACCTATTCGAGCCAGAATCTCGGTGACGCCGCCTCCCATACCGCCCAGGCCGACTACAGCAACAGTGGATCGCAACAATTTTATCTGGTCTTCTTGTGAAAAAGAATTGAAATTTCTGGCATAGCGCTCAGGGATAATGCCGTCTTCAAGAGCCGTAATCTCGATTGTTTTTGCGGAAACGGCTAATTTCTTTTCCAGCGATACTACCTGATTGACGGACAATCCCCGGTAGGCGGTACCGTCGGGATAAGAAGCTTTAAATGCTTTTTTCCGTATCTGTTGCTGCAAATCTTCGGTTTTCATCAACCACCTCCTACGGGTGGGAATATACCGACTCGTTCTCCCCCTTGCAAGGGCATGGTCAATTCGCATTTGACCCCGTTAATAAAAACCAGCTTGGCCTGGTTGGCTGGAATACCCAGTTTTTCAATTACAGAAAGAACCGTGATGCCGGGTTCAACAGGATACTTATCCGGTGCGGAAGGTGAAAACTTGCTCAATGTGGCATAAAGTTTTAAATCAATATATTTTTCCATGGCAAACCATTCGAATGTTTCTAAAGGTTTAATCGGATCTTTTAAAATCCATAATAAAAACAAAAATGGGCGAGTCAACTCAAAAAAGCCGAACTTTTGTCGGGATTCACAATTGCTTTTTGGATATTGGTCGCCGTATAATAATAAAAAAAATACGGAAACATTTATATCCGGATCAAAATTTGCTCATGGTTTTTGAAAATTTATCTTTTTCCTGTTAGGTTATGGTGATCAATTTAGTGAAAAAACTTAAAAATGAAACACTAAAAATTATAGTCACCGGTGGTGCGGGTTTTATCGGATCTCATTTGGTTGATGCCTTGGTAAGCCAGGGGCACAGGGTAATTGTTTTTGACAATCTTTCCTCCGGAAAACTTTCCAATCTGACGAATGTTGAAAGTTATATCGAATTTGTGCAAGGGGACATACGGGATCTCAACCTTTTGGTTGAGATCCTTAATGGTTGTGATCTGGTTTTTCACATGGCGGCGATGGTATCCGTTGATCAAACCGTCAAAGAACCTCTGACTTCATCACAAATAAACGAAGTCGGCACACTTAATGTTTTGGAGGCGTGCAGGAAAAATAAAGTCAGGCGGTTTATTTTTTCAAGCTCGAGTGCCATTTATGGAGATGCTGCCGGATTGCCAAAGCATGAACAAATGTGTTCGAAACCCCAAAGTCCTTATGCGGTTCAGAAAGTAACCGGTGAAAATTATGCCGGAGTTTACAATGACTTGTATGGAGTTGAAACCGTTTGCCTCAGGTATTTTAATGTTTTTGGTCCCAGGCAGGATCCCTCGTCGCCTTACTCGGGTGTCATTTCAATATTTATGAACAAAGCGGCAGCAAAAACATCGCCTTATATTTACGGTGATGGCGATCAAACACGGGATTTTATCTTTGTAGCCGATGTTGTTCTGGCAAATATTCTGGCTGCTGAAACAAATGAAGCAGCCGGTATGGTTTTTAACATAGGCACCGGTTGCCAAATTTCCATAAATCAGTTATGGAAATTAATTTGCCGGATTAACCAAATTCGGTTATTACCGCAATATGCTCCTTCAAGAATGGGTGACATTAAACATTCGGCGGCAAGCATAGAACCGGCAAAAAGCATATTGAATTTTAGTCCGCGATACTCTTTTGAAAAAGGTTTGATGATTACCAATGATTGGTATCAAAAAAATCAACGGATATGACCGGAAACTTTATTAAAACCAGGAGAAGCTGAAGAAATGAAATTAACCATGGTGGGTGTCGGATATGTGGGTATTGTATCAGGGACTGGTTTTGCCAGTTTGGGTAATGATGTCATTTGTCTTGATACTGATGAAACAAAGATCGAAATGTTAAAAAATGGCCGCATGACGATTTATGAGCCCGGTCTTGAAGAAATTTTTAAAACAAATCTTAAAGCGGGAAGGCTTATTTTTACCACCGATTCAAAAAAGGCTATTGAGGATTCGGATGTCATTTTTATTTGTGTGGGGACACCCACGGGCAGTAGCTGTGAAGCAGACCTTTCCGCTGTAAAAAGTGTGGCTGCGGCTATCGGAATGTATATGAATGATTATAAGGTAGTGGTCAATAAAAGCACAGTACCTGTAGGTACTGCAGATATGGTTCGAATGATTATCAAAGAAAACCAGCAACAACCTCTTGATTTTGATGTGGTTTCAAACCCGGAGTTTTTAAGGGAAGGTGCCGCTGTCAAAGACTTTGAAAATCCTGATAGAATCATTATTGGTACCAATAGCCCAAAAGCCGAAAAGATAATGACGTCGCTCTATCGATCTCTTGCAAGAACAGGACGGCCTATAATGTTAACTGATATTCGCAGCGCAGAGATTATTAAGTATGCTAGCAACTGCATGCTTGCCACTCGAATAAGCTTTATGAATCAGCTTTCCCATTTATGTGAAAAAGCAGGTGCGGATATTGCCCAGGTGGCCAAAGGTATAGGTCTGGATAGCCGTATTGGTGCAAGGTTTCTTCATGCCGGCATCGGATATGGCGGAAGTTGTTTTCCAAAAGACGTTAAAGCTTTGATAGCCACAATGAAAAAATATGGTTGTGATGCCGACCTTTTTGAAGCCGTGGATCGCATCAATGAAAAACAGAATACGATTCTGGTTGAAAAACTCCAGTCGGTTATGCCCATTGAAGGTATTACTGTTGCAATCTGGGGTGTTTCGTTTAAACCCAAAACCGATGATATCCGAGAGGCCCCGGCCATAAAAATTATCCGCCGCCTCCAGGAGCATGGTGCTAGTATCCGGGCTTATGATCCGGTTGCCTCGGAAAATGCCAAAAAAGAACTAAAAAATGTTCATTTTTTTGACGATCCTTATAAAACCGTTGAGGGATGTGAAGCGCTGGTTATTGCGACCGAATGGGATCTTTTTCGAAATATTGATCTGGAACAAGTCAAGAAACTGTTAAAAAATCCGGTTATTATCGACGGCAGAAATATATATCCTCCGGAAACCATGAAAGAGCTTGGTTTTAAATATATCGGTATCGGAAGACGATAATTCCTATCAGCGAATTTTTACCGAGGAGTCACAAAAACCATGTTCAAAATTTTAAACTTACCGATAAATAGATAAAAAATATCAATAAATCAATTAGTTAATGGTATATGCGCAAAATGTGGGTTAAAATTTTTGAACTTAATCCACACTTTATACGGTGAAAATATGAATATCGAATTAAGCCAATAATATTTATGTGGTGATATAATATATTGTAATAATAGATTATTGGATCATTACAACAGTTTTATTGAGAAAAAAACCATACTTGGCAATATATTTGCATAACGAATTATAAACCTACTCCTTTCTTCATCTGTTTTTCTCCTTAATGGCTGGTCAGGCAGAAACCTGATCGGCCATTATCGTTTTGTAAGATTCTCCTTTACCCTAAAATATTTAAACCTATTTCGGATTAATATAAAAACAGGCTTGAATTTTTATTTATTTCCCAATAAATTCGCTATTATTTCATGGTCGTTTTTTAAAGGTTTCAATGGTTTTAAACTTGATGGTATCGTAAGTAACGGATATTTTGCGGTAGATAAATTAATGAAGCAGGAAAAAACAAATCAAAATCAGCAGGTGCGGGACATGGCAAAACAAAGTTTTGATTTTTGGCAAGACCACTCAGAAAAATTTTTAGAAATGGCATTACGTTCGGATTATCGTGAGAGGATCGAGCATCCGGATGCATACGGCAAAAGAACCGGTGACTGTGGTGATACGGTTGAATTTTTTTTGATGGTTGATCATGGTCGTATCCGAAGGATTACCATAGATGTTCATGGCTGTATCAATACCAATGCGTGCGCAAATGTGGTGATTGAGTTGGCAAGGGATAGATTATTGGATGAAGCCTGGAAAATTAATCCGGATGATATTGAAAATTATCTTGAGACGCTTCCACCCGATCACAAACATTGTGCGGAATTGGCTGTTGGTGCTTTTTACCTTGCCCTTGCAAATTATCGGGAAATAAAAAGCAGCCCCTGGAAAAAAATGTACGGAGTAAAATAAAAGCGTATCACCTTTTTTTTGTTTTATTGTTGACATCAAAAACCAATTTGATTATAGGTTGCCCCTTAGATTAATAGAAAAGACTCTAAACTTTGAAAAAAGTTTGAAATTTCGTTATACTGAAGGTTTGAAAAAAAATTGAGTTAATCACTAGATAAGCACAATGGGAGCCATTAAACAACTCTTGAGTAACGAACTTGAAAAAATTTTGATAGAAAGTCGGGCGGCCATTCTTCATGACTGGTTTAATCTTGTGGTGGAAACTTATCCGTCCGAAACCGCCAGATTTCTGAAAAGTCAAAAAGATCCTTTTGCCAATCCTGTGGGCCGGGCGGTAAGAAATGGGGTAGAAGATCTTTTTGATGAACTTTTAGGAGGACTTAATCGTGAACATGCAGGCGCATGCCTGGATCCCATGATCAGGATCAGAGCCATTCAGAATTTTACCCCCTCCGAAGCCATCGGGTTTATTTTCTCTTTAAAAGCGGTTATTCAAAAAATAATAGGCAAGAAAATTGTTGAAAAAAAATTGTCTCAAGAGTTTCATGCGTTTGAGTCTAAAATAGATGATTTGGGCTTGATCGCTTTTGATATTTACATGAAATGTCGTGAGAAGATTTACGAAATTAAGGCAAACGAGTTTAGGAACCGTCACTACAGTGCTTTTAGGCGGGCAGGTTTGATTTCTGAGGTTCCGGATGATCCGGCCCTCAAACAATAATCAATGTTATGGGTTTTCATGCATTTTCTATGGAATTGTTTTGTGCCATGAAAAATTACCAGGGTGATTTTTTTCCGGTATTAACAAATCCCGGGGTTTTTTGCCGGTAAAAAAATCATCTTGGATTTTGAACGGTTCTAAAAATAGTCATCAGATTGCATGGAGGCCAAAAAGTGAGGTAATGGTCAATGAATGCGAATTACATGTATTCCCTCATAGCGGTCATAGTTCTCTTGCTGTTAGCTTATGTGGGCGTCGCAGGGTTGCACTTGGAGGTGCTGTTCGGCATTGTATTTCCATATGTTGCAATGGCGACTTTTGTTGCTGGATTTGTCTATAAGTTGGTTGGGTGGGCAAAGTCACCGGTGCCGTTTCCCATTACAACCACAGCGGGTCAGCAAGTTTCCTTGCCGATGGTTTCACCGGCTCGAATCGATAACCCCAACAACAAATTAGGTGTTGTCATAAGAATGTTGTTGGAGATTTTCCTTTTCCGTTCTTTATTCCGAAATACCAAGTTTGAAATTCGGGACACCGACAAATTTTCTTATGAGATGGAAAAATGGCTTTGGCTCTTTGCGTTGGCGTTTCACTACGCCTTTTTTGTAGTGCTTATTCGTCATTTGCGATTTTTTACCGAGCCGGTGCTTTTGCCGGTTCAGTGGCTTGAAAAATTGGATGGATTTTTTCAGGTCGGACTTCCGGGAATATTTCTTTCGGGTTTTGTACTGATGGCTGCGGTCATCTACCTGTTCTTAAGGAGAGTATGGATACCGCAAATGAGATACATTTCCTTGCCGGCTGATTATTTTCCTCTTTTTTTGATTTTGGCGATAGCCGCTTCGGGGATTTTGATGCGTTATATTGCCAAAGTGGATATTGTAAGCGCCAAAGAGCTTACCATGGGCCTTGTGACACTTAGACCGACAATACCGGAAGGGATTGGCGTCATATTTTATGTTCATGTTTTTCTTGTCAGCGTGCTTTTGGCCTACTTTCCTTTCAGCAAATTAATGCATCTTGGCGGTATTTTCTTTAGTCCCACGCGAAATCTGCCAGGTAACACCAGAGAGGTCAGGCACGAAAATCCTTGGAACTATCCGGTAAAAATTCATACATATGAAGCTTATGAGGATGAATTCAGAGAGAAGATGATTGAAGCCGGACTCCCTGTGGAGAAAATGCCGGGACCCAAAAAAAACCTTGAGGAAGGAGAAAAGGAGTAAATAAATGGCAGATGAACTTCCGAAACCCGAGGAATTAATCGACGTAGATCATGTGCCTCCCATTATGGGGTGGATGGACACGCCGGTGGAAATCCGGAAAGGTATGTACTGCTATGCGGGCAATCCTAAAAGCCTGGAGACTCTCGGCGCTCCTAATCCCAGACAGTGGAATCCGACCGAAGAAGACTGGAAATTGCCGGATAACTGGAAGGAGATTGTTTTTGAGGGGCTCAGAGAGCGGCTTGATAAATTCCGCAGCTTCAAAGTGTTTATGGATATATGTGTTCGCTGTGGGGCTTGTGCAGATAAATGTCACTTTTTTATCGGCTCCGGTGATCCTAAGAACATGCCGGTTCTGAGAGCCGAGCTGATTCGTTCGGTTTATAGAAATGATTTTACCAAAGCTGGAAAAATATTGGGGCGATTGGCTGGGGCAAGGCCGATGACCCTCGATGTATTAAAAGAGTGGTGGTACTATCTGTTTCAATGTTCCGAGTGCCGACGCTGTTCGGTTTTTTGCCCTTACGGCATTGATACTGCTGAAATTACGATTATCGGTCGAGAGATTTTGAACCTTTTAGGGTTAAATATTGACTGGATCGCAACGCCGGTATCCAATTGCTATCGAACAGGAAACCATTTGGGCATACAACCCCATGCTTTTAAGGACATGCTGGAGTTTTTTGTCGATGATATCGAAGAAGTTACGGGCGTTCGTGTCGAACCGTCCTTTAACAGAAAAGGCGCTGAAATCCTTTTTATAACGCCATCCGGCGATGTTTTTGCCGATCCGGGTACATATACCGCCATGGGTTACATGATCCTTTTTCACTATTTAAAGGATCTGGGCTTGGATATAACCTGGAGCACTTATGCCTCCGAAGGCGGAAACTTCGGATTTTTTACTTCCCATGAAACCATGAAACGCCTGAATGCAAAGATGTATTATGAAGCCAAGCGATTGGGTGTAAAATGGATTCTGGGTGGAGAATGCGGGCATATGTGGAGAGTGATCCATCAGTATATGGACACAATGAACGGACCAGCGGACTTTCTTGAAGAACCGGTATCGCCCATAACCGGAACTCGTTTTACCAATGCCAAGAGCACCAAGATGGTTCATATTGCCGAATTTACGGCTGACTTGATCTATCACAAAAAGCTCAACCTGGACCCCAGCAGAAATGACCATTTAAGAGTCACTTTTCACGATTCATGTAATCCGTCCAGGGGCATGGGATTGTTGGACGAACCGCGGTATGTGATTCAAAATGTTTGTAAGAATTTCTATGAAATGCCGGCAAATACGATCCGGGAGCAAACATTTTGTTGTGGTAGTGGTTCCGGGCTAAACGCTGGTGAAGATATGGAGCTGCGAATGATGGGCGGCATGCCCAGAGCCAACGCTGTTCATTTTGTGAAAGAAAAATTTGATGTTAATATGCTTGCATGTGTTTGTGCCATCGACCGGGCGGCCCTTCCGGCTCTAATGGACTATTATGAACCGGAAGTTGGTGTGACCGGGCTTCATGAACTGGTCGCCAATGCCCTGATCCTGCCCGGCGAGAAAAAAAGAACGACCAATTTACGGGGGGAGCCCCTGCTAGGGATGGAGGATGAAGATGCCGAATAACAGCAAAGGGATGTACAACAAAAATCTGGTTATTGCGGGCATAGTGATTTTTGTGATTCTTGCCGCATTTCCTTTCTGGTTCAACGTCGTTAAATCCGCGCCGGCTCCCGAAGTGGTTCTTACAGAAAAAGCCAAGGCTGCGAAAGAGTGTGTTCGGTCCAAGGAATACATGACCACGGAACATATGGTACTTTTGGATACCTGGCGAGATTCTGTTTTGCGGGACGCAAAAAGGACATATGTAAATCCCAAAGGGGTGGAATTTAACATGAGCCTTTCAAACACCTGTCTGGATTGTCACTCCAATAAAGTGGAGTTTTGCGACAGGTGCCATGATTATGCCTCGGTATCCCCTTACTGCTGGGATTGCCATATTGATAACCCTCAAGGAGGCACAGAATGAAAAGCAGTAGAAGAAACTTTCTTAAAATAGCGGGGATCACGGCTCTGGGTGTCGGTGTAAGGCCGGCGATTGATACTATGGCAGCTGTCGGAGGTCGCGGCCCTACTGAACCGGAACCTATTTTTAAACAAAACGAAAAGGCCCTCACCGCAAAGCAGTGGGCCATGGTTGTCGATACACGTAAAATCAAGTCTGAAAAAGATGTGGCGCCTTTATATGAGGCATGCCATAAGATCCACAATGTTCCGGATATGCCGAATAAAAGGCATGAAATTAAATGGATCTGGCCGGAGCAATTCCATCATGCGTTTCCGGACCTGAACAGTGAGTTCCTATCGGAAAAAATACATCATACTTTTTTTCCGGTTCTTTGCAACCATTGTGAAAATCCGCCTTGTGTGAGAGTATGTCCGACCAAAGCGACTTTCAAAAGGGAGAGCGATGGTGTCGTCGTTATGGACTATCATCGGTGCATTGGATGCCGATTCTGCTTGGCAGCTTGTCCCTATGGAGCCAGAAGTTTCAACTTTTTCGACCCAAAAGAATATATTAAGGAAATTAACTTGAAATTTGCCCGAAGAACCAAAGGGGTTGTCGAAAAGTGTAACTTCTGCGAAGAAAGGTTGTCGGAAGGGATCGAACCGGCCTGCGTTGAGGCTTCTAACGGTATTCTGACTTTCGGGGATCTGTATGACCCAGAGTCTGAAGTCAGGAAGCTCATTGCGGAAAATTTCACCATTCGACGCAAAATTCACCTGGGCACCAGCCCGGCAGTCTACTACATAGTGTGAGGTGGTTATGCTAGAAAAGGCATTAAAAGGATCTAAAGTATACTATGGTTGGATGCTTGCCCTGCTTACGCTTATCGGCGTAGGTTTCGGCACTTATTTGTGGCAGTTCAATTCCGGTCTTGGTATCACCGGTTTGAGTCGGGATGTCTCCTGGGGTTTTTATATTGCTCAGTTTACCTTCCTGGTTGGTGTTGCTGCGTCAGCGGTGATGCTGGTCCTCCCTTATTATCTTCATGATTACAAGGCTTTCGGAAGAATTACCATTTTAGGAGAGTTTCTTGCGGTATCTTCTGTGACCATGTGTCTGCTCTTTATTATCGTGGATTTAGGGCAACCCGTTCGCGCATTGAATGTTTTGCTGTATCCGACACCCGGATCCGTATTGTTTTGGGATATGATCGTTTTAAATGGTTACCTGTTGCTGAATCTCGTAATAGGTTGGAAAGTGCTTGAGGCTGAAAGAAACAACGTCCATTATCCCATGTGGCTCAAACCGCTTATTTACCTGTCGATTCCATGGGCAGTCAGCATTCATACCGTAACAGCTTTTCTTTACTGTGGTCTTCCCGGGAGAGGGTTTTGGTTGACCGCCATTCTTGCTCCAAGGTTTTTGGCATCTGCATTCGCGGCAGGCCCGGCATTGCTGATTCTTCTGTGTTTATTTGTCAGAAGAATTAGTAAATTTGATCCGGGCTGGGAGCAAATTCAGTCACTGGCCAAAATTGTGACTTATGCGATTATACTCAACGTTTTTTTCTTTCTCTGCGAAGTATTTGTTGTATTTTACAGCCAACTTCCAGAGCATATGGATCATTTCAAGTACCTGTTTGTCGGTCTTCATGGGCATGGTTCTCTTATACCCTTTATGTGGACTTCAATGATTTTGATGGTTCTGGCTATTATTTTGCTGGTTCCTTCACAATTCAGACAAAATGAAACTGTTTTGACCATTGCATGTATTGCCGTTTTTATCGGCACATGGATCGATAAAGGGATAGGATTGATTTCAGGTGGGTTCGTACCTAACCCGCTACACTACGTCAATGAATATGCTCCTACGGTACCTGAGCTGATGATTACCCTTGGTGTCTATGCAACAGGTTTCTTTATTTTATCGGTGCTATTTAAAATTGCCTTGACCATCAAAGAGGAACTATACGCCTAACAGTAAAAGGTCTTGCATCATCAAAATAAAAAGGGCTCACTTTCAGAAATGAGCCCTTTTTTTGTCTTAAAATTTATGTTTCGCTATTACCAGATCATCATTAAAAGAAAAATATCCATCTGGGGAATAAATGCTTTGGGCTTGACGCAAATTGTTCTTTAAGATTATAAGTATCTTCGAATACTAAACCATTTTAACATAAAAGGGAGAATGCCATGAAAAATCGATTGAGAACGTATGCGGTTGCTGCCGTCATTGCAATTTTTTTTGTTTTTACGGCGAATGGAATGGTTGAAGCCCAAGATACCATAAAGATCGGCGTGGCCGGCCCTCACAGTGGTGATCTTGCATCTTATGGAATTCCTACTGTGCATGCAGCGGAACTTGTAGTGAAAGAAATTAATGCCAAAGGTGGTGTGCTGGGAAAACAGGTTGAATTGGTCAAAGAAGACGATGTATGTAAGCCGGAGGTTTCTACAAATACTGCGACCAAACTGGTGGGTAGCGGTGTTCATGCCGTTATTGGGCATATTTGCAGCGGAGCCACCAAAGCTGCTCTTGGGATATATAAAGACTCCAAGCTTGTTGCCATTTCTCCGTCCGCCACAAACCCGGATTTGACCCAGAGCGGATTATATCCTAACTTTTATCGCACCATAGCTTCTGATGATGAACAAGCGCGCCTGGAGGTCGATTTTGCTCTGGATGTGCTAAAATTTAAGAAAATAGCAGGTTGGCAGGACAAGGGCGACTATTGAAAATGTGTGGCTGAATTTGCAAAATGTTTCCTTGAAGAAGATCCGCGAGCAGAAGTCGTTTTATATGAGGGTATAACTCCGGGAGCTGTCGATTATTCCGCTGTGGTGCAGAAAATTAAACGCTCTGATGCAGAGGCTGTCATATTCGGCGGTTACCATCCTGAAGCCTCCAAGCTTGTCACCCAAATGCGCAAAAGAAAGATGGATACCATCTTTATTTCAGATGATGGGGTTAAGGATGATACTTTCATAAAGGTCGCCGGTGAATATGCGGAAGGTGTTTATGCCACCGGTCCAAAGGATGTAACTCAAAATCCCATGACCATTGCTTCACGCAAGGCCCATATCGATACCTATGGATCAGATGCCGGAGCATTCTTCGAAAATGCCTATGCCGCCACTCTTGCTTTGCTCAATGCCATTGAAAAGGCAAAATCCACTGAATATGAGGCCATTACTAAAGCCTTGACCACTGAGTATACTGAAACACCTTTAGGAAATATCAGTTTTGACGAAAAAGGTGATGCTATTGGTGTTGGTTTTTCAGTATACCAGGTTCAAAATGGAAAATATGTGGAAATAGAAATGAAATAGCAGCCGTAGCAGAGGCTGAGCTGATTTTAAAGGGAATGGGTAGGTGTATCCATCTGCCTGTTCCCTGCTTTTTTGATTAAATTATTTTTAATTTTTCGATTATTAATATCTCTTGGTTCCGATATTCGTATGATTATCCATAGTTTGGTAAAGGGTATTTTGGCGGTTGGTTATTTTGGATGTCTAATTGTTTCAATGGCATACTCAGATGGATTATGGCTACTTTTTTGAGTTGTTTCTTGGGGGTCGGCCGCGCAGAAATATATAAGACCTGATCGCACTGGGCTATACTATGGTTTATGGGATTATACAGCTGATTAATTTTGCCCATGGCGAAATTTATATGATCGGGGCCTTTACGGCTCTGATTATAGCCGGGGTGTTGACCTTGGCGGGTTGGCCGACAGCGGCAATAATGATTATCGCCTTAATCTCGGCAGTTGTTTATTCCTCCGCCTATGGCTATACAATGGAAAAAATTGCCTACCAGCCGTTGCGAAATGCCCCAAGGTTGTCTGCCCTGATCAGTGCCATTGGAATGTCCCTTTTTCTTCAAAACTATGTTCTTTTGGCCCAAACCTCTGATTTTCTTCCCTTCCCCAGCTTGATACCCGATTTTGCTTTTCTTGAGCCGGTAGAGCACATTGTCCGTTCCTCGGAAATTGTGATCTATGTAACCACCACAATAGTGATGATATTGCTCACGTTTCTTATAAAATTTACAAAGATTGGTAAGGCCATGCGTGCTACGGCCCAGGACAGACATATGGCCATGCTAGTCGGAGTTGATGTCAATAAAGTGATTTCTTTTACTTTCGTGGTCGGATCGGCGACCGCGGCTATTGGCGGGGTCTTGATTGCTTCTCATATAGGCCAGATCAATTTTTACATAGGTTTTATCGCAGGAATTAAGGCTTTTGTGGCCGCTGTGTTGGGCGGTATTGGAAGCATGCCCGGAGCAGTTTTAGGTAGTTTGGTGCTGGGATGGACGGAAAGTTTTTTTACCGGTTATATTTCCAGTGATTACGAAGATGTTTTTGCCTTCTTATTTCTGGTGTTGATCTTGATTTTCAGGCCTTCGGGAATATTAGGCCGGAAAGAAACCGATAAAGTATAACGGATAAGATGTTAAGCATCGGCGAAATAAAAAAAGCGCTTCTAACCTCTCTATGGTTTATGTTTCTTACATTTCCAATCATGGTTATTCGTGTCAACACGATCTATAAAACCATAGAATGGCGTTGGGAAAGAATGTTGATGGTGGGGATCGGAAGCTTTGTTCTTTCCTTGATTTGGCGATTCATGATAAAGCGCAAAGAGCTTGGAAGAAAAAATGCCGAGAGCGAAAAAGAAAATCAAACCTCGATTACTCAACAAATCATAAAAGATGCCCGCTTTTACAAACCTTTACTGGTTATTATCGCTATTTTTCTTGCAAGTTTTCCATGGTTATTTTCCTTATACCAGACCAACATCATGATTACGGCTCTCATTTATGTGGTTGTTGGGTTGGGCCTTAATATTGTTGTGGGATTGGCCGGACTTCTTGATCTGGGATATGTGGCTTTTTATGCTGTTGGGGCTTACTCCTATGCTTTATTAAACCATCATTTCGGAATCGGGTTTTGGATGGCCATGCCCATCGGAGGTCTTTTAGGATTTATATTCGGAATAATCCTTGGTTTTCCCGTATTACGTCTGCGTGGTGATTATTTGGCAATTGTTACCTTGGGTTTTGGCGAGATTATTAGATTGGTACTGGAAAACTGGAATGCATTTTCATTCGGCCCCAGCGGCATTGCCAATATACCACGCCCCGGCTTTTTCGGAATTGAGTTGTCGCTGCATCAAATACATATCTACCTTTACTATTTGATGGTAGGTTTATCATTGGTGACTATTTTTGTTGTCCGCCGATTACAGGATTCACGAATCGGAAGGGCTTGGATAGCGTTGCGTGAAGATGAGATTGCTTGCCAGGCAATGGGCATTGATAAAACCAAAACCAAGCTGACTGCTTTTGCCCTTGGAGCGACATGGGCAGGTATGGGAGGGGTCATGTTTGCCGCCAAGACCACTTTTATCAATCCGGCTTCCTTTACCATTTGGGAATCCATTATCATTTTGTGTGTGGTGGTTTTGGGAGGTATGGGCTCAATTATCGGTGTCATCTGCGGTGCTTTTATTTTAATTTTGTTACCGGAATATCTTCGGGCCTTTTCCGAGTATCGAATGATGATTTTCGGAGTCGTTCTGGTCTCAATGATGGTTTTTCGACCAGAAGGAATTATTGCCAATGTTCGAAGAAACTACCGGTTCAAAACTATTGAAGAAGATCGGCAATAATATTTGAGAAATATGGAATCTATTTTGCTTGTCAAAGAGCTTACAATGGATTTTGGGGGGCTCAGAGCCTTAGACGGCATTGATTTGCAAGTTGGTCACAATGAAATTGTTGCTCTGATTGGTCCGAACGGTGCCGGCAAAACCACTTTTTTCAATTGTATTACGGGTCTTTATCAGCCCACGGGAGGAGAAATGTATATTAATTCTCCCAATAAAAAACCTGTTCGCTTAAACGGTTTGAAACCAAATAAAATAACCGAAGCCGGAATGGCCCGTACATTTCAAAATATCCGCTTATTTCAAAACATGACGGTCCTGGAAAATGTGATGATCGGACGACACTGTCGCATGAGAAGCGGAATTCCGGGTGCAGTTTTGAGAAACAAAGCAACAGTACTCGAGGAAAAGCAGGTTGTCTATGATTCCTACCATATCCTGGAAAAAATCGGATTAGATAAATTTGTTAATGAATTTGCCAAAAATCTTCCTTACGGGGCTCAGCGACGTCTTGAAATTGCCAGAGCCCTGGCCACTGAACCATTGATTCTTTTGCTGGATGAACCTGCGGCCGGAATGAATGCCCAGGAAACAAGGGAGTTAGATGATCTTATTATCAGAATTCGCAGGGAAGAAGATATATCAATTCTTCTCATTGAACATGACATGAAGTTGGTGATGAGTCTTTCAGACCGGATTTATGTGGTGGATTACGGCAAAAAGATTGCCGAAGGCACCTCCATGGAAATCAAAAGAAACCCTGCCGTGATCAAAGCATACCTTGGGGAAGACATGGATGCTTAAACTCATTAACATCTCCAGTTACTACGGCAATATACAAGCCCTTAAGGGGGTTAGCCTGGAAATTATTTCCGGGGAAATTGTTACCTTAATCGGCGCCAATGGGGCAGGCAAAACCACTTCGCTCATGTCCATTTCCGGAATTGTCCCGCCTCGTTCGGGGGAGATCTACTTTGAAGAAAAATTAATCAGCGGCTTAAACCCCAACAAAATAGTCGGCATGGGAATAAGCCAGGTTCCTGAAGGAAGGCGAATCTTTCCTTACCTCACAGTTTCTGAAAATATCGATATGGGAGCATTTTTACGTACCGACAGTGCGGGGATCAAAGCCGACAAGGAATATGTTTATTCGCTTTTTCCCATTTTATCCGAAAGAAGACGCCAAGCCGGTGGTACTCTTAGTGGAGGTGAGCAGCAAATGCTGGCCATCTCACGGGCACTTATGGCCAGACCCCGATTGCTGCTCCTTGACGAACCCTCGTTGGGTCTGGCGCCTTTGGTAGTCAGACGTATCTTTGAGATTATCACACAGATTAATCAGGAAAATAACACAACCATTTTTCTGGTGGAACAAAATGCCAATATGGTGCTAAAAGTGGCACATCGTGGGTACGTAATGGAAAACGGAATTATTTCGCTTTCGGACACGGCTCAGAATCTGATGAAAAATGAGGAGGTCAGAAAAGCCTATTTAGGAATCTGACAATATTCCCATACAATGTTAAGACGTTTCACGTTATTTTTTTGTTCGACACGTTTATAATTATCGGTTATAAAGACGGGCATGTAATTCGAGAAACAAGGAGAATAAAGTGACAGTGAAACGAATTGGGCTGTTTGTAAAAAATGAGGATAAAGCCGAAAAAAAGGCCGATGAATTAGAAATCTGGTTGAAATCAAAAGGATTCGATGTTCTCCGAAAGGAGGGGTTGCCTTCGGGGTTGAAGGTCACCGGGAAAAAAATTTCAGTCGCACCCAATGATCTGTTGTGTATTTTTGTTTTAGGTGGTGATGGTACCTTTTTAAGTGCGGTGCGATGGATAGGTGATCAACCGATTCCTATCCTCGGTGTCAAGTTTGGTGAAGTCGGCTTTTTGGCGGAAATCGCCGAAGACAAACTGTTTTCCGTAGCTGAGAAGATCATTAATCAACAATTTGAAACCACCCCACGGATGCGGCTTCAAGTGGAATTGAATCGAAGAGGCGAGGTTTTTGTTCAGGAAACCGTTTTAAACGATGTTGTCATCAATAAGGGCGCTTTGGCCAGATTGGCTCATATCCGAACTTACATTGACGGCCAGTACTTAACTACATACAAGGCTGATGGTTTGATCGTGGCGACTCCGACAGGATCTACGGCATACTCCCTTGCCGCCGGTGGGCCTATTCTCCATCCTGGAGTACCCGCTATCATTATGACTCCGATCTCCCCATTTACACTTACCAACAGACCTCTGATTATTCCGGACTCAGCCTGCATTACAATAAGACTGGAAGAAAAATCCGAAGATATCATGCTTACTTTTGACGGTCAGGCCGGGCTGGAAATAAGCGAAATGGACACCATTATTGTTCGAAAAGGAAAACATCCTATCAATCTGATCACCATGCCGGATCAGGAATATTTCGATGTACTAAAGGCTAAGCTCAGATGGAGCGGCGGAAGGGTTTGAATCCATTTTTTGCCTTTCTTGAAATAACTCCGATGGGTTACAAATCATAAAGTGTCTCATCTCTTTGAGGAGCAAGACGAGAAACCTTTTGCGCTATCTTTTTTTTCTCGGGAAGGATAAACGGTTCTTCACCAGCAAGCATATCGCCCATTTCTGATTCCAGTTGATCAGGATCCTCTCCTTTCTCCATGCGGTCCAAGGCTTCGGACATTCCGGGGCCAAGCTCAAGACCCGCCATGTTTGAAAGCTTGCGCATAAGTTGGGCTGCCTGACGAGGATCATCTTCATTAATATTGTCGGCTTCTTTGGCAAGAACCTGCATGGCTTTTTCCATTTTACTTTCATCAAAAGCAAAATCATCCATGCCACTATCCTCCTTGGCCTTTCCGGTCACTGCAAACAACGAAACTTGCCGGTTAAGTTTACTTGTTTTACATTTTGGGCAGTCAGGGCGTTTGGTCGTGTTGATCGTTTTGGAAAAAAAGTTGAAAATAGTGTTGCAGTCCCGGCAGTAAAATTCGTAAATGGGCATAAGCGTGTCTTCCGATTCATGACAATGGTTTCGTAAAAAATAATGTAAAATAAAGATTCTGAACTTTTTACGAAATCATCATACATAGTTTGTTTTAATTTTTCAATCTCACTTTATCACCCGGGAAAAAGAGTGTGATAACATTAAGAAAACTAGCTCATTGACGTGAACAAAACCATTTGATATTGGAAGCGCAACCAAATTAATTGAAAGGATTTGAATTTTATGGAAAAAACATTGTCGATAATTAAGCCCGATGGCGTATCTCGCGGGGTTATGGGAGAAGTTGTTAAACGTTTTGAAAATGCCGGTATTAAAATTGCCGCAATGAAAATGATCCACATGACCAAAAGGCAGGCTCAGGGTTTTTATGCTGTCCATAAGGAGCGGCCGTTTTTTGACAGCCTGACCGATTTTATGTGTTCCGGCCCCGCCGTAGTAATGGTCTTGACCGGGGAAAACGTTATTTCCAAAAACAGGGAACTCATGGGTGCGACAAACTTCAAGGAGGCCGCTGAAGGCACTATTCGGCGGGATTTTGCAACCGATATTGAAAAAAACGTGGTTCACGGTTCCGACTCTTCTGAGTCCGCGGCTTTTGAGATCAGCTATTTTTTTAATCAGTTGGAAATCACGGGCTGATGCCTGAAAAAATTAACCTTGAGAACATAGGTATCATTTTGCAGCGGCCTCGGTACCCGGAAAATATCGGGGCCGCTGCGCGGGCTATCCGGAATATGGGCATCGGAACGCTCAGGGTTGTTCAACCCCACAACTATGATTTGGAAAAAGTTTTAAAAATGGCCACCCATGCGGCTCGAGATGTGGTGGAAAAAATTCGGATTTATGATGATTTAGACTCCGCACTTTCACAGTGTCAATATGTTGTGGGAACTACCGCCCGCCTTGGATCGAGGCGTCAGGTCATCCAATCACCGTCACAATTGGCCAAGCATCTGGTTACCATTTCCCGGGATAATCAAATTGGAATTCTTTTTGGTCCTGAGGACCGTGGGCTAACCAATGAAGATATCCGGAATTGTCATGTTCTGGTTAACATTCCGACCGATGAATTTTCCTCACTGAACCTGGCTCAGGCAGTTATGGTGGTTTGCTATGAACTGTTTAAAGTATCCATTGAAAAATCTTCCGGGTTTACCCCACGACTTGCCACTCACCACGAGTTGGAAGGAATGTACGAACAGCTTAAGGAAATTCTTGTCAGAATCAACTTTCTCAACCCCGAAAATCCGGAATACTGGTTAAACAACATCCGGCACTTTTTCTCAAGGTTGCCTTTGCGGGCTAAAGAAGTCAATATAGT
>Ga0105096_10000014_pt1 | contig 34267 bp, 24 predicted proteins | sample PPLLak3cmMay2015_FD_87036 | JGI IMG/M metagenome (GOLD analysis project Ga0105096, IMG submission 87036) | Freshwater sediment microbial communities from Prairie Pothole Lake near Jamestown, North Dakota, USA - PPLs Lake P7 Core (1) Depth... | ecosystem: Environmental > Aquatic > Freshwater >... | reverse complement strand
CCGGGGGATGTAATACACCGGGGTATTCGCCTTGTCGAAGCAGCGCACCAGTCCCGAGCCCTGCAGTGCCAGCACGGCGGCCCGCACCTGCACCTCGTCGTCCAGGCTGAAGCCCGAGGCGGCAGGCAGCTTGCGCGAGCGCACCAGGGCGGCGATGTCGCCGGCCTGGGCGTGGATCTCGGCGGCGGTCAGGGCGCGGCCGTTGGCGCCCAGCAGAACCATGGTGAGTACATCGGCGGACTTGATCGGTGTGATCTGCTCGATGCGTGAACACACCTCGAAGCCCATTCGCGTCACCAGGCTGGGGTCCGTGCCTTCAGTGCCAGGCAGATCTGCCGACAGGCTGGACGCCTCAGCCAGCGCCACCGGCCTGGCGAAGCGGACGTAGATCTTGCCGTAGGGTTGGGTCATGCCGAAGATGTAATTGAAAAACCAGCCCAGGGATTCCTTGCGCTTGGGCTCGCCGCGCTGGATGGCGACATAGTCATCGATTTCCGCGATCCGGTCGAAGGCGATGGATACCGGCACCAGCAACACCTTGTCGACCTTCTCCTTCTCGCAGGACTCCACCACCCAGTTGAGGATGCCCAGTTTCGGCGGCGCCAGCTTGCCGGTGCGGGAGCGGGTGCCCTCGATCGACCAGGACAGCGGCTGCCGGGTGCGTATCAGGTGGTCGATGTAGCTGCGAAAGACCAGCTTGTAGATCGGGTCTTCCTGGAAAGTGCGGCGCAGGAAGATGGCGCCCACCCGGCGGGCCAGGCTGCCGAAGCCGAGGAAATTCATGTTGATGCCGGCGAAGATCAGCGGCAGCGGCCGGAAATCGTTCTGGTAGAGGGACAGCAGGAAGACAAAGCTGTCCATGTGGGATTTGTGCGACCAAAGGAACAGCAGCAGGTGGTCCTTCGACAGTTCGCGCAATTCTTCCAGCGCCTCCAAGTTGATATCCAGCTCCCGCTCATAGCTGCGCGTGTAGATAAAGCGGGCCATCTTCGCGGCGGGCTGCAGCCAGGAGTCTTTCGGGGTGGCCTCGATCTCGTGCAGGCATTTGCCGGCGTAGGCCTGCGCCTGCTCCAGGGTCTTGCCGCTGGCCTGTGCCGCCTGGCGCAATTCCGCCAGAAAAGATGGATCCTGCAGCAGGTAGCTTGCAGCGCTAGGGAGAATCATAGGCTGAACACTCCAAACAGGGCCGCATGGTCCGACAGGTCCCGCCAGGGACCCTTGTTCAGGCGCTGGCAGGCGTGGGGCTTAAGGCCCCGGTAGTAGATGCGATCCACCGACAGCAGCGGCGCCCACACCGGGAAGGTGCGGGCGTGGCGGCCCTCCATCTTCACAAACAGTTCCTCCAGTCCGAGGTCCTGGTGCAGGTGCCGCTCGGCTCGCTGGCGCCAGTCGTTGAAATCCCCGGCGATGATCATGGGCTCGTCCTGCGGCACATGCTCGTTGATACGATCGGTCAGGGCCTGGAACTGGTCGCGGCGCTCCTGTTCCAGCAAGCCCAGGTGCACGCACAGGGTATGCAGGCGGATCGAGCGCCCGGGGATCTCGATTACGCCGTGCAGGATACTGCGGCTGGAGCGCTTGAACATTGAAATGTCGATATTCTCCCAGCTTGCGAAGGGGTGCATGCTGAGTATGGCATTGCCGTGGTCGCCCTTGCGGTAGATGGAGTTGCGTCCGTAGGCGTAATGGGGCCAGCTCTGGTCCGCCACGTATTCGAAGTGGGGCTGGTCCGGGTAGGTGAAGCGGCGGCGCTTGGCGGCGCTCTTGATGGCGGTGCCGTGAATCTCCTGCAGGAACACCACGTCGGCCCCGGACTCGGCGATGCGGTCGCGCATGGACTCGAGCACGAAACGGCGATTGCCGGTGCAATAGCCCTTGTGGATGTTATAGGTCAGGACGCAAATTTTGTGGTTCAAGCAACTTCCTTACTGGTGATGCGGTTGCAGCATGCTACGCGGCCTTGCGCCGCTGGCCGATCGCCCTGGCAGACCACTTCAAAACATAATCGCAGCCGCTGGCGCCGGCGAAGAACAACACCGCCGCGGAGCCGGCGGTAACGGCGACCTGCGGTATCCAGGGATAGATCTGGGCCGCCAGTACCAGGGCGCAGAAGCCGATCTGTATGGCCATGTTGGCCTTGCTCAGGCTGCTCGCGGCAAATTCGAAGGGCCCGATCAGCCAGCGGTAACAGGCGGCGCCAGCCACGATCACCAGGTCCCGGGCGATCACCGCCAGCGCCAGGTACCAGGGCACCAGGGCAGTCATGGCGAAGCAGACAAAGGCGACAGTGACGAGCACCTTGTCGGCCACCGGGTCGATGGCGGCGCCAAAGCGGGACAGGGCGCCGAGGCGCCGGGCCAGGAAACCGTCCAGCGCGTCGGTCGCGGCTGCCACCAGCGCCGTTGCCAGCGCCCACTGGTAACTCCCCTGCAGGATGCAATACCCCAGCGGCCCTGCCAGCAGCAGGCGGGACAGGGTCAGGGTGTTGGGCAGGTAGCGCAGCATCGGCTCGTAATCAGGGCGCGCCGCCGGCCTTTGGTGCTGCGGTGGCTCCAGGGGGGTTCGCCCCGTGCCGGTTCAGCAGGTACACCGCCATCTCGCGCAGCTCGGTTTCGCTCAGGGGGTAAATGGGCATGGGCGATTGGGGGGCCCTGAGCACGTCGATAATGGCATTGTAACCGAGCCTGTCGGCCAGCCCGGTCAGCGGTTTCGGATTCTCGCCGGACTCGTGGCAGCTGGCGCACTCGTAGTAGAGATATAACTGCTCGCCCCGCTGGGCCAGCGCCGGCAGGTCCGCCCCGGCCAGCCACGCGGGCGGCTTGGCGTCGAGCCGGCTCGCTGTCGTCGCGCCGGCAGGGGGCGACCAGCCCGCCTTGTTATCGCCAGGGCTGACCCGGTAGATGGCGCCGGCGTAGTCGTCCGAGATATAGATCGCTCCGTCCGGTCCCTGGGCGACATCGACCGGCCGCCCGGAAATCTTGCCGTCCTGGTTGAAGCCGGTGAGGAAATCCCGTTGCTCGATGCCCTGGTCGGTCCAGTGCAGGGAGACGACCTTGTAGCCGTCCGGTTCGCTGCGGTTCCAGGAGCCGTGCAGGGCCGCCAGGGCTGTGCGCTCGTAGCCTGATGGCCAGCCCGTGTCGTCGATAAAGGCGATGCCCAGGGGTGCATTGTGGGCGCGGAAGCCATGGGCCATCGCCGTGGGCTCGCGCTGGCCCGCCAGCGGGTCCTCTCCCATATCCGGGTCGGGTATGTTGGCGCCGTTGAAGAAGGGCCAGCCGTAAAAGCGACCCTCTTCGATGAGGTTAAGTTCGCAGGGCGGAAAATCATCGCCCAGCAGGTCGCGCCCGTTGTCCGTCGCGTACAGCTCGCCGCTCCAGGGCGCCCAGTCGAAGCCCACGCTGTTGCGCAGGCCGGTGGCGATGATCTCACCGCCGCTGCCGTCCGGCTGGAAGCGCATCATGGTCGCGCGCCTCTCATCCTCTTCAACACAGACATTGCAGGTGGAGCCCTGGGCGAGGTACAGCAGGCCGTCCGGGCCGAAGGCCAGGGTTTTGCTCCAGTGGTTGCCATCGTCGGTGAAGCCCTCCACCAGTGGTTCATAGGCGCCGGTCAGCTTGCCGGTGGCGCTGTCGAAGGGCACCCGCCCGATCTGGTGCGATTCGGCGATGTAGAGGTAACCCCCGGCAATGTCCATGCCCAGAGGGCGCTTGAGGCCGCTGATCAGGGTGATCACCGCGTCGGGCTGGCCGTTGCCGTCGGCATCCTTGCGCAGCAGCATGATATCCCCGGAGTGGGGCCGGCTCAGCAGCAGGTCGCCGCCCGGGGTGAAGCGCAGGAAGCGCGCCCGCGGCAAATCGCCCGCATAGACCTGGAGCTGGAAACCCGGCGGCAGCTGCAAGCGCTGTTGAACCTCGGCGGGAACGGCGGCAGGCCCGGCCGCGCCCGTCATCACATTCAGAATCATCCGCAGACTGCTGCTGCTGATGGTGCCGGTGGCTATCAGGACCAGCGGTATGGAGGCGAGCAGCGCCACTACGGCAACAACGCCGATAAGTAGTTTCCGCAAGATAGTCTGCCCCTCCTCTGGTTGCCGGTGCGTCGCCTGCGCGATGCGCGAGCGGCAGACTATACCATAGGCCGCCGCGGTGGAATCAGCCGCGTACTGACCACAGCCGGCGCAACAGCTTGTCGCCTTCTATGGCGAGAAAGCTGGGCAGGAAACTCAGCAGGATCAAGGGCCACCAGTCCAGCGGGAAGGGCGCGGTGCGAAACAGGGCGGCGGCCTCAGGGATCAGGGTAGGGACGAGACGGATGAGGATGCTCAGGGTGATTCCGGCCAGCAGCCAGGGGTTGGAAAACGGGTTCAGGGTGAATGCCGAGCCGTAGATCGAGCGGGCGGATATCACGTAGCCGAAGTGCGCCAGCAGGACACCCCAGAAGGCCGCCGTCTGGGCCTGGGTGAGCAGCAGTTCATCGACGATCCGGCCGTCCACTACCGCCGCTGCGCCGAAATGGTTGAACAGCACGAAGCCCGGTGCCGCGATGGCCAGACCCATCACCACGACCCGCTGCAGAAACAGAGCGTTGATGATATGCGCAGCCGGATTCCGCGGCGGCTGGCGCAGGAGGCCTTTATCCTTGGGCTCCATCATCAGCGGCATGGTCAGCAGCACCGAGTCAAGCAGGTTGATCCAGAGAATCTGTACCGGCTCCAGTACAAAGCGCACCGAGAACAACGGCACCCAGGCGGCCAGCAGGATCGCGCCCATGATCAGCAGCGCTTGGGCGGCGTTGGTTGGCAGCGTGTAGAGGATGGCTTTCTCCAGATTGTTCCAGGCGTGGCGGCCCTCCTCGACGGCGGCAACGATGGTGGCGAAGTTGTCATCCGCCAGCACCATGTCGGAGGCCTCCTTGGCTACTTCAGTGCCGCTGATGCCCATGGCGATGCCGATGTCGGCGACCCTCAGGGCAGGGGCGTCGTTAACGCCGTCGCCGGTCATGGCGACCACATGGCCGTTCGCCTGCAGCGCCCTGGCGATGGCCCGCTTGTGCTCCGGCGCTACCCGGGCAAACACCGAGACCCGTTCGCTCACCTCACGCAGCTCTGCCTCACCCAGCCCACTCAGCTCGGCCCCCGCGATCACCTCTTGCGCGGCGATGCCCAACTGGCGCGCCACCGCCTGGGCGGTATCCGGGTGATCTCCGGTGACCATCACTGTGCGGATGCCTGCCTCCCGGCACTGGGCAATGGCGTCAATCGCGGACTGCTTCGGAGGGTCGATCATGCCCTGCAGACCGGCGAAGCACATATCCCCCAGGTCGGCGTGGCACAGGTCGGCGTGATCCGCCGGTATCTCCCTGATGGCGAAGCCCAGGGTGCGCAGAGCGTCCCGGGCGAACAACCGGGCCGTTTGCAGTACCCTGTCCGGATCGAGCGGCCGCAGTTGGCCGGCGGCATCGGGTTCGGTGCTGCACATCCGCACAATGACCTCGGGCGCGCCTTTGGCGAGGATCAGACGTTTGCCTCCGCTCTGGACCAGTACCGCCATGTATCTGGCAGCAGAATCGAAGGGGATCTCCGCGAGGCGCTGCTCAGCTTCCACCACCATCTCCGCCTTGGCCCCGGAGATGCGCAGGGCGAGCTCGGTGGGGTCGCCGATGCCACCGGCACCGCTCAGGTGGGCGTTATTGCAGTAGAAGCCGCAATACAGCAACTGCATCAGGGTCGGGTGGTCCAGGGGTGGCTCTGCGAGCTGCTGGTACCGGAACTGTCCCTCGATATCGTAGCCGGTACCGGTGACGTCGTAGGTCATGCCCGCAGCGTAAACCCGGGTGACGGTCATGCGGTTTTCCGTCAGGGTGCCGGTTTTGTCCGAGCAGATCACCGAGGTGGCTCCCAGTGTCTCCGCCGCCGGCAGTTTGCGGATCAGAGCCTTGCGGCTTGCCATCGCCACCCCGGCCAGGGCCAGAATGGAGGTAACCAGCGCCGGCAACATCTCGGGTATGGCCGCCACTACCAGTGACACGGCCCCCAGGAAGCTGTAGGCGGTGTCGTAGCCAAGGTAGACCCCGTAGCCGAAATTGAAGGCGCCGACCGCCAGGATAGCGATGATGAGGGTTCGGACAAATTCCTTCATCTTGCGCTGCAGGGGAGTCAAACCCTTGTCCGCGGCCTGGACCATATCGGCGATCTGGCCAAAGACCGTGCCGCGCCCGGTTTCCACTACGAGTGCCCGCGCGGTGCCCTGAGTGAGATAGGTACCGGAAAAGCCCATGTTTTTCTGGTCCCCCGGCACCAGCATGTCAGCTGCAAGCGCCGCGGTCTGCTTCTGCACCGCCACTGACTCCCCGGTCAGGGAAGATTCGTCGACATGGACATTGCGAACCTCGATAAAGCGCACATCCGCGGGAATTTTATCGCCTGCCTCCAGCACCACGATGTCCCCGGGCACCAGTTCACGGGCGGGGATGCGGCGCTGGTCCCCGGCCCGCAGCACCAGACACTCCTGCACCAGCATGTTGCGCAGCGCGTCCAGCGCCCCCTCGGCCTTGCCTTCCTGGACAAACCCCAGCACCGAATTGAGCACCACCACGCTGGCGATGACGATGGTATCCGGCAACATATGGCTGCCCAGGGCGCTGAGGGCGCCGGTTACCAGCGCGGTCAGCAGCAGGATGATGATCATCGGATCGTTGAACTGACGCAGGAAACGCACCCAGGCCGGGGTCTTGCGGAAAGTCAGCTCGTTGGGTCCGTACTGGTCAAGCCGCGCGGCTGCCACCTCCTGGGCAAGCCCGGCGGGGTTGCTGTCGAGTACAGCGAGCAGTTCATCCTGCGACTGGCTGTACCATCTGGCTTGGGGTATGGGCTGCTCAGGCATAACGGCGCAGTCTAGCGAACTGAGCCGGGTAGTGGGTTTGAGGCGGGTCAAGAAAGCCCCGAAAATCCGGGGCGGGCTGTGCATGCCACGCGCGACTGAGAGCGTGCGCGATCAAGCCTGCACCGCCCGGCATATCCCGCAGAAAAAAAACACCCGGCATAGCCGGGTGCGAAGGTGCCTGGCGGGGGAGCCAGGACTTTGGGGTTGGACCTGTCAGCTGATGAATTCGGCGCGGGTAGCGGCATTGGCCTTGAAGGCGCCGCCCAGGGCGGTGGTGCGGGTGGTGGAGTTGGTATCCATGACCCCGCGGGACTTCACGCAGTAGTGCACGGCGTTGATTGTCACCGCCACGTCCTCGGTGCCCAGCAGGGTCTGCAGTGCCACCAGGATCTGCTGGGTCAGGCGCTCCTGCACCTGCGGGCGCTGGGCGAAGAAGCGCACGATGCGGTTGATCTTCGACAGGCCAATGATGCTGTTGGCGGGAATGTAGGCAACCCGGGCGCTGCCGTCGATGGTGACGAAGTGGTGCTCGCAGGTGCTGACCAGGTCGATGGCATCGACCTGCACCATCTCCTCCACGCCCATCTTGTTGGCGATAGCGGTGACCTTCGGGAATTTGCTGTAGTCGAGCCCGGAAAAAATCTCGTCGACATACATCTTCGCGATGCGGTGGGGTGTCTCGCACAGGCTGTCATCATTCAGGTCAAGGCCCAGCGTCCGCGTGATATCAGTGAAGGCAGCCGTAATTCTGCGGTATTTTTCATCCCGACTGAGGCCGTTGTGTACCATCGGGGTTTCCAGGCCGCGCGCCACCAGGGCGTCGCGCACCAGCATCGCCTCTGGCGACATATGGCTGGGGAAGGTCAACATTTTTTCAGCGACAGAAGATTCCATGGTGTTCTCCATTCGTTGTACAGCGGTAGCAGGTTTAGTAGTCAGTCGTTCATCATCAGGTGGTTCAGGGGTAGGTACGCCGCCGCCCGTGGAATGGATTTGTGCCGGGGTAATTTTTTCGCGGGCAGGGTGCCCGCAGCGGGCTCAGCGGCGCAAGTTCGCGGCCAGCAGCAGCTCCAGCCGGCTTTCCGCCAGCAACACGCTGCGGGTGATCCGAAAGCAGTCCAGCAGCTTTTCCAGCTGGCCCTGGTTGTGGGGGTTGTAACCGGGCAGTGGCGCCGGCCGCGGCCGCAGGCTGACCTGGTCGAGCTCCTTGATCCCGTACACCTTGCCGGACTGGGGGGCCTTCAGGCTGTGGACTGCAAGGCAGTGGCCGAGGCTGTCCCGGTGCAGGTGCGGGCGCAGAATATCCAGCAGGCCGGCGATGGCGTCGCGCCCCAGGAAGTTGAACAGGTCCCAGAACAGGCAGAGGTCGAACCGGGTGCCCTCCGGTAGGTGCAGCAGCCCGCTTAAACGTTGCGGCAGGGAAGCGCCGGCATCGTCCACGGGCTGGAGCTCCGGCAGGTCCCCGAACAGGTCGATAAAATGCAGTTTGCAGCGGTAGCGGGAAAAGAAATCGACGGTCTCCGGCAGGGCGCCACCGATATGCAGCACGGTCAGGCAGCGCCCTTCGTCGATGTGCTGGAACAGGGATGGCAGCAGCGTTGACGCCTGGGTGGTTACAGGGACAGGGCGATCGCGTCCTCCCCGCAGCGACAGGGAGATGGCCTCAGCCGCTCTTCAAGTCCAGCCGCGGCGCCTTTTGCTCCGGAGTCGGGAAAGCGGTGGGCTCCCTGGCGGGCTGAGCCAACATCCTGGCGGCGGAGTCACCCGGGTCCATGTCGATGCTGCCCTTGAACACGGCGCCATCCTCGAGCAGCACCCGGGGGGCAACGATATTGCCGCGCACATTGCCGAGCTTGGAAATCACCACGTTCTCCACAGCGGTGATATCGCCCTGTACCTTGCCGTCGATCCGGATGGTCTTGGCGAGGATATCGGCGAACACCTGGCCGGATTCACCGACACTGACTTCGTGGGCCTTGAGCGTAATGCTGCCCTCGACCCGCCCCTGGATCAGCAGGTCTTCATCGCCTGACACTTCACCTTTGATTCTGATGCTCGGTCCAATCATAGCGACACTCCTGGCAGCTCTGGCGGTAACGGGGGGTGGGGGAGTCGGGGTGGCAGCGGGGGCGGGCGCGGCCGGCGCGCTGGCCACGGGTTCCGCAGCCCGGGGGGGAGCCGGTTTGTTCTTGTGACGGTCAAACATAGCCAGCGCTGCCCTGTTGCGGATTCGGCGGATAAGCGTAGCAGCACCCCCGGGCTTTCTCCAGCCGGGTGGGGCAGAAAGTACACTTTTGGGTCATCTCCAGTGGCGGATCGCCGGTCCCGGGCCCCGGATATGGTAGCTTGGCCGCTACATCCAGCGCGGGGATCAATCCATGGAGACGGCAGGCGCCCTGTTGCCACTGGCATTGGCCATGCTGCTCACCGGGGTGGTGGGGGGCCTGCTGGCGGGCCTGCTCGGCGTGGGCGGCGGTATCGTGATCGTGCCGGTGCTGGATACGGCGCTGCAGCTGACCGGGGTCGATCCCGCCATTCGCATGCATGTGGCGGTCGCCACCTCCCTGGCGGTCATCATCCCCACCTCGATCTTCTCTACCCGGGCGCATCGCGCCCGGGGTGCCCTCGACCGGACCCTGGTGCGCCAGTGGGGCCCCTGGATGTTTGCGGGGGCCCTCCTGGGCACGGTGCTGGCCGCTCACCTCGAGGGCGGCGCCCTGGCGGCACTGTTCGGGGTGGTGGCCCTGCTGGTGGCCGTCAAGATGATCCTGCCGCTGCACAATGCGTTGATCAGTAAGGAAATTCCCCGTGGCCTGCTGGCCCCCGCAATACCCCTGGGTATCGGCAGCCTGTCCAGCATGTTGGGCATCGGGGGCGGAACCCTCAGTGTGCCGGTGCTCACCCTGATGAACCAGCCTATCCACCGGGCGGTGGGCACGGCGGCACTGTTCGGGTTGCTGATCGGCCTGCCCGGCGCGTTCGGCTATGTGGTGTCCGGCTGGGGGGATCCGCGGTTGCCGCCCGGGAGCCTGGGCTACGTCAACGTCATCGGGCTGGCGTTGATCGCCCCGGTATCGGTGCTGGTCGCGCCCATCGGGGCGCGGCTTGCCCACCGCCTGGACAAGCGCCAGCTCAGTGTCGCCTTCGGGGTATTCCTGCTACTGGTCGCGGTTCGCATGTTGCTGCGCAGCCTTGCAGCCTGAACCCGGGAAGCCCCCTGCTGTCACATCATTGTCGCGGTTTCGGGCTACATTATGGGCAGCAGGGGCTGCGCCGGGTGCCATTTATTGCGGTGGATCAAGCAGTCCGGGCCCGGGCTGGTTGATAATGACAACCGCGCCGCAACTGCCGGCACTGTGCTTCAGGCAACGCACCACGCAACGCACCACGCAAGGAGAATACGTATGGCACAAGGCAAGCCCATCAGGGTGGGCATCATGGGTTTCGGCCGGACCGGCCGCCAGATTTACGAACTCGCCTCCCGCAGCAGCGATGTCGAGGTGGTGGCGGTGGCCGACATCGGCAAGCCCGAAATACTCCATTACCTGCTCGGATCCGAGGTGCAGGAGCCCGAGCGGCACCAGCTGCAGGGTAACTTCCTGGTCAACCCGGCGTTTCGCACGCGCCTGCTGCAGATCGATCGCCCCGCGGAAATGCCCTGGGACATTTTCGCTGTCGACATGGTCATCGACTCCACCGGCAAGTACCGGGAGACCAGCCATATGCGGGAGCACCTCGACAACGGCGCCCCCCGCGTGCTGCTGCGGACCCTGCCGGCCGACGGGATCGACCGCATCGTCATCCCGGGCATCAACGACGCCCAGGCCGCCGCTGCGGATCGCATGATCTCCGCCGGCTCGGCGACCACCACGGCGCTGTGCCTGCTGTTGCATGTGCTGTCGCGCAGCTTTGCCATTGACTGCGGCAGCATGACTACCATTCACGCCTACACCTCCGACCAGGCACTGCAGGACTACGCCGGCAGCGATATTCGCCGCAGCCGCTCCGCCGCGAAAAATATCATTCCCAACAGCCACGAGGCGGGCGCCTGGCTCGGGCGTATCCTGCCGGCCTTTGACGGCAAGTTCCTCACCTCCGCGCTCAATGTTCCCATCCACGAGGGCTGCCTGCTGGACGTCAACCTGGTGCTGCAGGACGCGGCCGTGGGCGTGGAGGACATCAACCAGGCGATGCGCGCTGCGAACCTGCCGGGAATTGTGGGGGTGGTGGAGGATCCCATCGTGTCCTCCGACGTTATCGGCAATCCACTGTCACTGCTGTTCGACACCAAGGGCACGCTCAAGGCGGGCAAGAATACAATCAAGACCCTCAGCTGGTACGAGAATCTCGGGCACGCGGCGCGCCTGCTGGACGTGGTGCGAATTTACCGGCAACTGGACGCACGGAAGGAGGCAGCCTAATGAAAATCGGGATCAATGGTTTTGGCCGTATCGGCCGCTCGGTCTTCCGCATTCTGGAAAATGTCGAGGGCATTGACGTCGTTGCCATCAACGACCTGTTTGATTACGAGGCGCTGCGCTACCTGCTGGATTACGACACCGTGATGGGTCCATTCGGCAAGGCCCTCAAGCTGGAGGACGGGCACCTGGTGACCGCCAAGAGCAGGGTGAAGCTGGTGAGTGAGCGCAATCCCGCGGACATTCCGTGGGCGGCGCTCGGGGTTGATGCGGTGGTGGAGGCCACCGGCGTGTTCCGCCGGCGCGAACAACTCGAGCAGCACCTGGCGGCGGGCGCGCGCCATGTGGTGCTCACGGTCCCCGCCAAGGACCCGGTGGATTACACCGTGGTGCTGGGCGTGAACGAGGAGGGCCTGCGGCCCGAGCACCGGATTATTTCCAACGCCAGCTGCACCACCAACTGCCTGGCGCCCATGGCCAGCGTGCTGGATGCAGCCTTCGGTATCGAGGAGGGCGTGATCAACACGGTGCACGCCTACACCAACGACCAGCGCCTGGCGGATGTCCCGCACTCGGACTGGCGCCGCAGCCGGGCGGCGGCGGAAAACATCATTCCCACCTCCACCGGCGCCGCCAAGGCGGTGGGCGAGGTATTGCCGCAACTGAAGGGCAAGCTGCACGGCATGGCGGCCCGGGTGCCGGTGCCGGACGGCTCGGTGGTGGACCTGTTCTGCAAGCTGGGCAAGCAAGTCAGCGTGGCGGACGTCCACGCCGCGGTGAGGGAGGCGTCCGAGTCCGACCGGCTGCGGGGTATCCTGCAGTTCAGCGACCGGCCCATCGTCTCCTCCGACATCATCGGCAACTCCCACTCGTCGATCTACGATGCGGGCTTCACCGGTGTGACCGCGGGCCGCTACCTGCGGGTGCTGAACTGGTACGACAACGAGTGGGGCTACTCCTGCCGGGTGTGCGACCTGCTGGCCCGCCTGGGCTGAGGCGCGATCCTGCCGAGGTGATGCTGCCAGGGCGATCCTGCCAGGGTCGCCTTGCGGCGACCTTTTCTGTAGGCTGTTGGAAAGGGTTTCCCACCTTGCAGGAGTGCCAGCTTGAGCGATGCCGTCTACAGCTCGCTGCGCGGTAATGTCAGTTTCCTCGGCCGGCTGCTCGGGGAGACCATCGCCGCCGCGCAAGGGCAAGCCTTTCTCGACCTGATTGAACAGATCCGGCGCCTTTCCAAGAGCGCCCGGGAGGGCAGCAGGGAGGCCCGCGAGGAGTTGCAGGCGGTGTTGCACAACCTCGGCAACGAACAGCTCGTGCCGGTAGCCCGGGCCTTCAGCCAGTTCCTCAACCTCGCCAATATCGCCGACCAGCACCACAATGTATCGCGCGGGGCCGATCCCCTGCTGTCCGCCTCCCGCAGCCTGGCCACCGGGCTGGGCGAGCTGCTGGCCGAGGGGGTGGCGCCCGCGGCGGTGATCGCCGCCGTGCTCGAGCTGCGCATCGAGCTGGTGCTGACCGCCCACCCCACCGAGATCACCCGCCGCACCCTGATCCACAAGCACGGCGAGATCGGCCGCTGCCTGGCCCAGCTCGAGCTGCAGGGGCTGACCGAGCGGGAGCGGGAGCGCCTGCTCGTGCGCCTGAGGGAACTGCTGGCCCAGATCTGGTTCGGGGATGATTTCCGCGAGGAGCGACCCACCCCGGTGGATGAGGCCAAGTGGGGCTTCGCGGTAGTCGAGGACTCCCTGTGGCGGGCGGTGCCGGAATTCCTGCGGCGCCTGGACCGTGCCCTGTCCGACAGCTGCGGCGTGCGTTTGCCACTGGAGGTCGCCCCGGTGTCGTTCGTGTCCTGGATGGGCGGCGACCGCGACGGCAATCCCAACGTCACCGCCCGGGTCACCGCCGAGGTGATGCTGCTCAGCCGCTGGCAGGCCGCCGACCTGTACCTGGCCGATGTCGTGCAGCTGGTGGAAGAATTGTCCATGACCCGCTGCAGCGAGTCCCTGCGGCAACTGTCCGGCGACGCCCACGAACCCTACCGGGTGGTGCTGCGCCGGCTGCGCGAGCTGCTGCGCCATACCCGCAGCGCGATCGAGGCGGAGCTGGCGGGGGAGATCCCGCCGGATGGCGAGATACTGCACAGTGTCGCGCAGCTGTGGCAGCCCCTGCTCGCCTGCTACCAGTCCCTGCTGGAATGCGGCATGCAGATCATCGCCGATGGCGCCCTGCTGGACCTGCTGCGCCGGGTGCGCTGCTTCGGCGTACACCTGGTCCGCCACGATGTGCGCCAGGACAGCGCCCGCCACACGCAGGCGCTGTCCGAGCTCACTTCCTGGCTGGGCCTGGGTGACTACGCCGGCTGGGATGAGAGCGCGCGGCGCGCCTTCCTGCTGCGGGAACTGGCCAGTCGGCGTCCGCTGGTATCGCCCCAGTGGCGGCCCTCGGCGGCCGTGCAGGAGGTGCTCGACACCTGTGCGGTGGTCGCCCGCCAGCCGGCCGAGGCCCTGGGCGCCTATGTCATTTCCATGGCGCGGCAGGCCTCGGATGTGCTGGCGGTGCAGCTGCTGCTGAAGGAGGCCGGGTGCAGTCACAGCCTGCCGGTGGCGCCCCTGTTCGAGACCCTGGACGACCTGTCGCGGGCGCAGGAGGTGGTGCGTGCGCTGTTGCAGGACAGTTGGTACCGCGGGCATATCAAGGGCCAGCTGATGGTCATGATCGGTTACTCAGACTCCGCCAAGGATGCCGGGGTGCTGGCCGCCGCCTGGGCCCAATACCGCGCCCAGGAGGAGTTGCTGCAGGCCTGCAGCGAGTACGCCACGCGCTTGACCCTGTTCCATGGCCGCGGCGGCACCATCGGTCGCGGCGGCGCGCCCGCCAGGGAGGCGCTGCTGTCGCAGCCCCCCGGCTCCCTGCAAAACGGCCTGCGGGTGACCGAGCAGGGCGAGATGATCCGGGCCAAGCTGGGCTGGACCTCGATGGCGGTGAAGACCCTGGCGCTGTACACCGGCGCCATCTGCCGGGCCAACCTGCTGACGCCCCCGGCCCCGCGGGCGCAGTGGCGGGAACTCATGTCCACGCTCGCCAGCGATTCCTGCGCTGCCTACCGGGCGGTGGTGCGGGAGGAGCCGGACTTCGTCGCCTATTTCCGCCACGCTACCCCGGAGCAGGAACTGGGCAAACTGCCCCTGGGATCCCGGCCCGCGCGCCGCGCAGGCCCAGGCGGTATCGAAAGCCTGCGGGCCATCCCCTGGATTTTCGCCTGGTCCCAGAACCGGCTCATCCTGCCGGCCTGGCTGGGTGCGGGCGCGGCGCTGCGCGCGGCACTCGATCGGGGGCAGGGGGAGGTGCTGCGGGAGATGGCGGCGATCTGGCCGTTTTTCGCCACTCGCCTGGCCATGCTGGAAATGGTGTTCGCCAAGACCGATGCCGGTATCTCCGCCTACTACGACGAACGCCTGGTGCCGGCGGCGTTGCGGCGCATCGGCGAGGCGCTGCGCCGGCAGCTGGCCAGCGACACCGCCACGGTGCTGGAACTGGCTGGCCGCGACCAGCTCCTCGCCGACGAGCCCTGGATCAGCGAATCCCTGCGCCTGCGCAATATCTACACCGAGCCGCTCAATATGCTGCAGGCTGAGTTGCTGCAGCGCAACCGGGAGGCGCCGCAGCCGGTGTTGGAGCGGGCGATTATGGTGACGATAGCCGGGATCGCCGCCGGCATGCGCAATACGGGCTAGGGAAAGAGCGCTTGTCCAGCACAATCTGGCCGGTATTTTGCCGCGCAGCACCTGTCACCAGCCTTGACCCCGTGTGCCGCTCAACAGAGAATACGGGCGGCGTTTGGACGTGCCGCCCATTACTACGATTAAAGGTGTTTTGAGATGCAAAAATTATTCAAGGCTGGTTTTATTGTGCCGCTCCTTTCCCTGTTGCTGTTGGCCAATGCGCCGGCCCGGGCGGACGCGTTCGCCAGTACCATCAACGCGTTCAGGAATGCGGGAGAAAGTGGCAGGTTCTTCGACACCGCCTACGGCTACGCGGTGTTCCCGACCATCGGCAGGATCGGCTTCATGGTCGGGGGCGCCCATGGCGAAGGGCGGGTCTTTGTCGGCGGGCAGCATGTGGGTAACACCACCATGACCCAGCTGACGGTGGGCTTCCAGATGGGTGCTCAGGCCTTCAGCCAGATCATTTTCTTCCAGAACCAGTCGGCCTTCGAGGAATTCACCACGGGCAACTTCGAGTTCAGTGCCCAGACCAGCGCGGTGGCGGTTACGGCGGGCGTCTCAGCGGACGCCAGCACCACCGGCGGCCTGGCCGCGGGCGCCAGCGCCGGCCGCAACGACGCCACCACGGCCCACGGCGGCTATCGCCGTGGCTTGGCGGTGTTCACCCTCGCCCGGGGCGGCCTGATGGTTGAAGCCGCACTGGGCGGCCAGAAGTTCAGCTTCTCCCCATTGCAGGCATACCCCGCGCCAGTACCGGCACCGGCACCGGGTGTGGCTCCCGCACCGGCTCCGGGCTACCCGGTACAGGTGCGCTGAGTCAGCGGCCCGCCAGGGTGTGGGCCGCCGCCAGCGCCGTCGCCGGCACGTCACCCATGAGGATGACGTGCCAGTTGCGCGGGCCGTGGGCGCCGTAGACCAGTTTCCCCTCGATATCCGCCGTGCTCGATGGCCCGGCGATGAAATTGATCCCCCGCGGCCGCCCCGTCTTCGCGCTCTCCGCCTCGATTCGCTCCCAGGCACTTTCCATGTCGCGCACCAGCCGGGTGCTGTCCACCAGGACAATGTGGTGTTCGCTGAGCAGGTTGTTCGCAGCCGGGTTGGCCTTGCCGGTCACGGTGACCACGGCGCCGATTTCCGCCACCCCCAGCAGGGCGTAGCTCAGGGCGACGGGTTCGCCCGGTTCCACCGTGCCAAAGCGCGGCAGCACCCCTGCCTCGCGCCAGGGCATCGCCGCCAGGTTCGGATCATTTCCCGCCACGAGGCGGTGGCTGCGAAAATGCCGGTAGAGGTATTCCGCCAGGGTCTTGACCGCCGCTGAGCGGTTGGCGACGCAGTCCACGCTGCCGAAATTTTTCAGCACATTCGCCAGGAAAGCGACCGCCAGGTCCGCCGCGGGCAGGTCGGCGCTGGGGGCGGCGCCCAGGGACGCCAGCTCGCGCTCGATGGCGTCCCCATCCGCCGGGCGACTGGCCTGCTGCACCCGGGCAAAAATCCGCGAGCGGGGGCTATCACTCATGGCCCTGCCCGCCGGGTTTGTCATCGCTCCAGTCCGTTCCCAGGCTCGGTTCGATACGCTCTGTCGGCGCCTGGCCCCTGGGCGCGCGCCGCGGTTTCGCTCTGGCCGCGGCGGCCGGTTTGGCAGCTGCCGGCGGGGCCCGGCGCGACCTGGGCTCGCCCGCAACGACCGGCTCCGGCCCGGCCTGTTCGGCGGACTGTGACTGCGCCGCGGCCTGGGCCGCCTTGTGCTCCCTGGCCTTCTCCTCCCGCTGTATGGCGGCGTACTGCTGCATGAAGGTTCTGCCCTCGGGCGCGGGGAAGTCGCGCTGGCTGGTCCAGCCGGCCGCCAGGGGCAGGCGGGTGAACCCCCCCTTGCGCCGCCCCAGCAGGTGCAGCGTGAAGATGCCAAGGCTGGTAAAAGCGCGGTAGAGCGTCGGCTGGCGCGCCAGCCAGGCATGGAGTCGCAGCCCGGTGCGCCAGCGCGAGGAGGACAATTTCTGCCGGGTCTCGTCGTGGCGCAGGTCCCGCAGCAGGTCCGGCAGGGGAATATCGGCGGGGCAGACCTCGGCGCAGCGGCCGCAGCTGGTACAGGCGTTGGGCAGGGCGTTGCTCTGCTCGAGCGAGGTCAGCAGGGGTGTCAGGATCGAGCCCATGGGGCCGGGGTAGACCCAGCCGTAGGCATGGCCCCCCACGCCGGCGTAGATCGGGCAGTGGTTGAGGCAGGCCCCGCAGCGGATGCACTGCAGCATTTCGCGGTAGTCGCTGGCCAGGATCTCGCTGCGGCGGTTATCCAGCAGCACGATGTGGGTTTCCAGCGGCCCGTCGATGTCGTGCTCGCGCCGCGGTCCCGAGTAAAAACTGGTGTAGCAGGTCTGGGGTTGGCCGGTGGCAGAGCGCACCAGCAGGCGCAGCATGGCCGTGGCGTCCCGGGCCCTGGGCACTACCCGGTCAATGGTGGTGCAGATGATCAGCACATTGGGCAGGTTGGCGCACAGGTCGCCGTTGCCCTCGTTGGTGACCAGCATGCTGTAGCCATTCTGCGCAATCAGGGCGTTGGCGCCGATGATGCCCACGTCCGCTTTCAGGAAGTGTTCGCGCAGTACCAGTCGCGCCTCGGCCACCATGTCGGTGGTCTCCGCCAGTTCGCGTTCACCCAGATCGTGCTTCGCCAGAAACAGCTCACGCACCTCCGCAGCGGATTTATGCAGCGCCGGCCCGACGATGTGGCTGGGGGTTTCACCCGCCTGCTGGATGATGTACTCACCGAGGTCAGTCTCCATCACCCGCAGGCCCGCGCGCTTCAGAAAGTCGTTGAGACCGGTTTCCTCGGTCACCATCGACTTGCCCTTGACGACGCGACGGGCGCTGTGCCGCTGGCAGATCTCCAGCACGATGCTGTTGAGCTGGTCGCCGTCACCGGCGTAGTGGAGGTGATTGCCGTTGCGCAGCGCTTCCCGCTCGAACTTTTCCAGGTAGTGGTCGAGGTGATCCAGCGTGTGCTGCTTGACCTGCTTGACCTGTTGCCGCAGTTCATCGAAATGGCCGAAGCTGTCTACGGCCGCGCTGCGAATGAGGGGGGCGAACAGGGCCAACAGATCCCGCCGCTGGACCTTGGCGGGGTCCTGCAGCGCCGCGTGGGCGTTGTCCAGGAACGTGTTGCTGGTCTGTTTCAAGCGCGGGTGTCCTTTACTGTCCCCGGCCTATGGCCGGGCTCTCCAGGTCGCCGCAAAGCAGCTCGGCGATGTGCCTGACCTCGATAGTTTCGCCGCTGCGCCTGGCGCGCCCGGCGATGTTGAGCAGGCAGCCGAGGTCCCCCCCGGCCAGTATCTGCGCCCGGGTGGCCACGGCGCTGGCGAGTTTGTCAGCCACCATCTTGCCGGAAATTTCCGGCATCTTGGCGCAGAAGGTACCGCCGAAGCCGCAACACACCTCGGTCTGCTGCAGTTCGGTAAGCTCGGCATCGCACAGCTCCCGCAGCAGGGCGCGGGGCTGGGCCTTGATCCCCAGTTCCCGCAGGCCTGCGCAGCTGTCGTGATAGGTCACGGCCGGCAGCTTGATGGGCGCTCGCTCGCCGCGTTTCAAGCGGGCGATATCGTGCAGGAAGGTGGTCAGCTCGAAGGTTTTGGCCGCCAGCTGCAGGGCCCGCTCGCGCCATTCGCCTTCCAGCAGCTTGGGGTAGTGGTGGCAAATCATCCCGGCGCAGGAGCCCGAGGGCACCACCACGTAATCCGCTGCCTCGAACTGCTGGATCAGCCGCCGCGCCAGTGGTGCCGAGGCCGCGTAATCGCCGGTGTTGTAGGCGGGTTGGCCGCAACAGGTCTGCTGCAGTGGAATGCTGACCTCGCAACCGGCCTGCTCCAGCAGCTTGATGCTGGCAAAAGCCACCGAAGGGCGAAACAGGTCAGCGAGGCAGGTGACGAACAGTGAGACCCGCAGCGCCGGTCGCGGGCTCGGCTGCTCTGTTGGGAGATTGGTCATGCAAGCCGTCATCCCTGGTCGTTGGCGCGCGTTACCGCGAGAGCCGGCAGTATATCGAAATCCGGGAAGCCCTGTCGCCCCGCCGGGCGGCGCGGCTTTGTCAAAAAATACCCTGAAGCGATACCAGCGCGAGGGCGGCGGCAAGCGTGGCGCCAATCGCCAGGGCTCCCAGCGCCAGCGGATGGCGACCCTGCAGCAGCTTGACCGTCACGATCTTGCGGTCCACCCGGACCCCTTGCGCCGCCAGCGGCGCCACGCGCTGCGCCAGTTCGGCGGGGGAGAAAGCGGGCAGCTGCGGCGTCCCGCTGAAGACGATGACATCGTCAATCATCAGGAAAGGACCGCGCCAGTGGATACGCGCGCCACTGCCCATGTGGTACATGCCCTGGTGGTCCACCAGCAATAATTCCTGCTCATGAATGCCGATGTGCCCGGGGTCGCTGCGCTGCAGCAGGATCAGCGCCGTTGCCGGCCCCGCCAGCGCCAGCAGCAGGGCGGATAACTGCAGGCTGGACACCCCCAGGCCGATGGCGGCCAGCAGCAGGCCCGTTGCCAGCAGGGCGTAGGTGATAGCGGTCCTGCCCAGGTTGGCGGCGCGGTTCGGGGCCAGCTCCAGCCAGTCGATGGCGTCGGCCAGTTTGTCGATTGGCTCCGCACCGCGCTCGCGGCAGGAGCTGTAGACCAGGCTGCGGACCCGGTGCAGGCCGCCGCTGAGCAGCGCGGCGATCGCGCCGAGCACACACAGCGTGAGGCCGATGCGCCAGCCCAGCCGGATGAGCTCCGCCCGCTGCTCCTGGCCGCTGACCAGTTCGGTCAACACCGAGGAGACCAGGGGCGCCTCGACCATTCCGTCTGCGCTGAAGCGCTGCACCGCAACACGCGAGGGGTCCAGCACCAGGATTCGGCCAGCCCAGTTCAGCAATCCGGCAGGATGGGTGTCCGCCGTCAGCGGGGGCCGATCAACAAACTGCCACCGGGCGTCAAACCGGTACAGGCCGGCGCGGTCGCTGCCGGCTGTCTCGAGCAGGGCCCACCAGTAGTCGCCGCTGCGCAGGAAATCCCGCACGCCGGTGAATTTGGCGGCGCTCCCCGCGGGTGGCAGCAGCAGAATCTCATCCAGTTGCCGGCCAAAGGCCTCGTCCTCGTAGCGAAACACACTGATGCCGGGGCCCTCTGCGCTGTTCATAAGCAGCAGGCCTGAGTCCAGGCGCAGTACCGGCGCAGTGGGGATGCTGGCATCTGCCCGCGCCAGCACCGCGCCCTGCGGGCTCAGCTTCAGCAATTGGCCCGCGTGGCTGTCGGCCACCAACAGGCTGCCGTCCAGGGGGTTGACGACGAGCGCGGAGATCTCTGTGCCCGCCAGTTCCGACTGCAAAGAATTGCAGCGAGACTCCGCCAGTACGCAGCGCAACAGCTGTGGCCGCGCATCGTTTGCAGCCGCCGCCAGGCGGCCCGTAATGAGCAGTTCACCGGCCGCATCGAACGCCAGCGGTGCCGTGGCGGCAGCGAGGCCCAGACCGTCTGCGCCCAGGTCGGCGACACCGATGCCGGCCCGGTCGTGCAGCAGCAGGTGATCGCCGGCCAGCAGCAGCGGTCGATCCTGGGGCCCTACCGCGCCGGCGTGGGCGCCATTCACCGACAGCGACGTTTGCGGCCGGGACAGGCCCGGGACCAGGATCAGCAGGATCGCGATTGCGCTGGCGACGGCCGCGCCGGCAAGAGACTGGCGCATGCTCCGCTTCGATTGCTCGCTGCGGTTGCGGATTTCCGGGGTATTGCGAAAGGGCCGCAGGCTGTAAAGGTTGGGAGCGCCCGGTTGGCGTTTGCGCCTGCCGCCTTCCTCCGCCTGCTCGCTGCGGCGCAGCCGCGATGGTGTTTCCAGGCGGGTCCTCACCCGGGTCTCTACCGGTTTAAGTGACGGCTTTTGCGCGAGTTCAGCGGCGGCGCGCTGGATCGCCTGCTCCTCCATGGCGCGACGCTGGGCCAGCCGCTCTGCCTCCTCGGCTTCAAGCCGGGCCTGTTCCTGTGCGCGTTGGCGCACTTCGTCCGCCTTGCGATGGGCCGCCTTTTCCGCCTGTTCACGCTTGCGCCGGGCCTGTTCCACCTGCAGCATCACGGCAAGCTGCTCGGCCTTCCGCTTCTCCTGCTCCCGCCGCGCCGCTTTTTCCGCGGCCAGGCGCTCGCGCTCTTCTGCCTGGAGCCGCTCCCGCTCCGCCTTCTCGGCGGCCAGGCGCTTGCGCTCTTCTGCCTGGAGCCGTTCACGCTCCGCTTTCTCGGCGGCCAGACGCTCGCGTTCTTCCGCCTCGAGCCGTTCGCGCTCCGCCTTCTCCGCGGCCAGGCGCTGCTGTTGCTCGGCCTTGAGCCGTGCGCGCTCTTCCGCTTCGAGCCGTTCGCGCTCCGCCCGCTGCGCGGCTTCCTGCGCCCTTGCCCGCTCCAGTTCTGCCTGGCGCCGCGCCGCCGCTTCCGCCTGCTCGCGCCGCTGCTGCTCCCTGCGCCGGGCAGCCTCCTGCTCGGCCTTGCGTTTGGCCGCGGCCAGTTCGGCTTGCTGCCTGGCCGCTTCACGTTTTGCCTTCAGGTCGGCCTCCCGGGCGAGGGCCTGCTCCCGCTCGCGGGCGCGTTTTGTCTCCTCTGCCTGTTTCGCCGTGAGCGCCTTCCTCAGTGCTTTTTCTTTGGCCTCGAGCTGCGCCGAGTCAGCCCCCCTCAGCTTTTTCGTCGCCGCCAGGTCGGCCCTGCGGATGATTTTCCTGGCGCCCGTGGTGGCTTCGGGGGCCGGCACGTTTGGGGGCTGCGCGCTATCCGCGGTGCGCGCCGCGGCAGGGGGCACTGCAGCGGGAGCATGCACGGATTCGCCGCTGTGCAGGTCTCCCCGCTCGCCAATCTTGACCAGTTCGGCCTGGATGCCCTGTTGGCGCAGCCGGGCGTAAAGCCCGGCCGCCTCCTTGCGTTCCATATTGCGGCGCAGTACCACCGGGTCGCCGGAGAACAGGCGCTGCAGCTTGGCGGGATCGTCTATCGCAAGCATCCTGGCCAGGCGGGTTTTCACCTGCTCCGGGTCGTGCCCTTCAATGATTTCGCCCCTGAACGTGAGGTTAAACCTGTTCACGCCTGACTTTGTTCGCCCCTGTTGCTTGTGATTATAATTTTTCCTGAATGTAAGCCTTTTCAGGCCTGCTTGCCAATCCTCCCGCCAGCGGGATCGACGAAGCTGAAATCCAGGCCCGCGTGCTCCGCCAGGCGCCGCTGGAGGCTGCTGCCCATGGCCGAGGCGGGGGTCCAGAAACCGCCCCCGGTCGCCGGCGGGTCAAGGGCCAGGCACAGTGCCGCCTCTCCCAGCATTTTCGCCGTGGAGCCGTAACCCGGGTCCATGTCGCCGCAGACTTTCAGGCGCAGGTCCCTGCTCCTGTCGGTGGGGTGCACGCCGTGAAAAAACACTTCCCAGTAACCGTTCTCGCGGCGGCTGCGGGAGGGGCCGTCCCCCGGCGCGGGCAGCAGGCGCCGGGCCACCTGGCGGGCGGGACCCAGAGCCAGCGCCCTCATGCCGACGCCGGCGCCCAACGCGGCCACGGTGGCTTCGGTGCGCGACCGGTTGAGCACCGCCTCGTCGTAGCGGAAGTCCGCGCCCCAGGGAAAGCCGAGCAGGGCGTTACTGCGCCGCACCACGCGGGTGTTGACCGCCGCCATCAGGAAGGGCGAGGTCCACTGGCCGAAGTCCGGGTCGAAGCGGGCATCGGTCTGGTCCGGGCCATCGGGGCCTGGCGCAGTTCCGATCGGGTTGATGGCATAGGGATTTTCCATCACCTGGCGGATGGACGGGTCGTGCTGCATTTCCTCCAGCATGTTGAGCATACTGGCGATGGTGCCCCCGCTGGCGCCGCCCCGGGTGCGACCCACCCGCGTTTTGACCCGGGTGGCGGCCACGCCATGGCGTTCCATCATTGCCTGCTGCAGGTACCAGGTGCCGATATCAAAGGGGATGGAGTCATAGCCGCAGGTGTGGACGATGCGCGCGCCGGATGCCACGGCGGCGCCCTGGTAGGCGGGAATGACCCGCGCCATCCACTGCACTTCACCGGTCAGGTCGCAGTAGTCGGTGCCCGCCTCGCTGCAGGCCGCCACCAGCGAGGTGCCGTGCAGGGCGTAGGGCCCGACCGTGCTGCAGACCACCCGGGTGCGGGCCACCATCGCGGCGAGGCTGGCCGGGTCGCCGCTGTCGGCAATCAGCAGCGGCAGTGACTTGCGCTTCGCCGCGGGCAGGCATTCATCGCGCACCTGCTCGAGCTTCTCGCGGTTGCGCCCGGCGATGGCCCAGCGCAGGTCGCCGCCGGCACCGTGCATTTGCGCCAGGTACTCGGTCACCAGGTGGCCGGTAAAGCCGCTGGCGCCCCAGACCACCACATCGAATTCAGGTTTTTTTGCCATAAATCTCGCCTCAGTGAATGCCGTGCATCATTTTCTTCAGTACCGGGGTGACCAGCAGCAGCGCGCAGGCCACGCCCAGCCCGGTATAACAGAGCATGGTGAACAACTCGGTGTACCCTGCCAGTGCCGCGCTGATATCTACCGCCACGCCCTCGACGGTCTCGACCGCCGCCAGTTTGGAGAGCTGCGCGGCGACAAACTCCGAGTAGGCGGTGGCGAGGAACCAGGAGCCCATCATAACCCCGACCACGCTGGGCACCGCCAGCTTGGTCACAGCGGACAGGCCGACCGGGGACAGGCACAGCTCGCCGGTCGTGTGCAGCAGGTAGGCCAGTACCATCCAATAGCCCGCGACCAGGCCCGCCTCGTCGGGAGACGCGGCGCCGATGACGAGAGCGCCGAAGCCCAGTCCCGCCTGGGCGATACCGAGGGCAAATTTGACCGGGGTGGAGGGTTCACGGCCGCGCCGCCCCAATACCGTCCAGAGCAGGGCGAACAGGGGCGCGAACAGGAAGATGAAGAACGCATTCATGGCGCCAAACTGGGAGGCGGTAAGCTCGAAGCCGAGGATATTGCGATCCATCACCCGGTCGGCGTACAGGGTCATGGAGGCGGCGCTCTGCTCGAACAGGGCCCAGAACACCACGGTGGACATGGTGAGGACCATCAGCACGATCATCCGGCTGCGTTCCACCCGGTCGCACCGGGTGGTGATAAACCATCCCAGGCCCAGTACCACCGCCAGCGACAGGGCGTTGAGCAGCAGGCCGACCGCGCCGTGGAACTGCAGCATTTGCCAGGCCGCACCCACCGCCAGCAGGGCGCAGAGATAAATGGTGAGTTCCTTGCTGATGCCGAGCGCGGAGCGCTGCCGCAGCAGCGCCGGGTCCCGTGGTTCCGCCTGGCCGTGCAGGTGGCGCTGGCCATGCAGGAAGGTAGCAAGACCCACCAGCATGCCGATACCGGCGGCGCCGAAGCCGTAGTGCCAACCGAAGGTTTCGCCCAGGTAGCCGCACAGCAGGGTGGCGGCGAATGCGCCGATGTTGATACCCATGTAGAAAATGGTGAAGCCCGCGTCCCGGCGCGGGTCGTCCTGGCCGTAGAGCCGGCCGACGATGGTGGAGATATTCGGTTTCAAAAATCCTACGCCCACCACAATCAGCGCCAGGGACAGGTAAAAGACCTGCAGCGCGCCCTCATCACGCAGGATGCTGCCGCCCTCGTGGCGGGCCTGCTCACCTTCCACGGCCATGCCCAGATGGCCCAGGACCAGCAGCACCCCGCCGAATATCACCGCCTTGCGCATGCCCAGGTAGCGGTCGGCCAGCAGGCCGCCGATGACGGGCATGGCGTAGACCAGTGCGGCATAGCTGCCCAGCACTTCGAGGCCATTGGCATCGCTGAACAGGTGGTACTTGGTCAGGTACAGCAGCAGCAGGAATTTCATGCCGTAGAAGGAAAACCGCTCCCACATCTCGGTGGCGAAGCACACCAGCAGGCCGCGGGGATGACCGAAGAAGCCGGTGTCGGTCGCGGGGTTTGAGGGGAGAGTATTGACGGTTGCCATTGTATTATTGGACCGCGCCTGCGGCTCCGACCAGGGGTGCCAGCGGACCATTATAGGGACTTGCCGTGGCGCGGGGCACGGCCTTGCGCCAAATAACCGAGAAAAAGCTGTGCCGCAGCCCGCATACCACCATGGTGTTACTGGTTATGGCAGGTCCCAGAGGGTATTCTTGCCGGCACGCGAAAGGAGCTCTGGCACGGTGCCATCGGACAACAAGCGGTTTTCAGCAGCAGGACTGTTTCGCTCTGGCGCGGGCTCGATACTGCTCTCACTGCTGCTGGCCGGTTGCGGCGAGCCGCCGTGGAACGACCCCAATCCCCGCTATGACGACAACCTGGTGACATACCAGTCGGTGATGAGCCCGGCGCCGCCCAAGCACCTGGATCCCGCCACGTCCTACGCCTCGGATGAGAGTCTTTTCATCGACCAGGTGTATGAGCCCCCCATGGGCTACCACTTTCTCAAGCGTCCCTACGAGTTACTGCCTCTGGCGGTGGAATCGTTTCCCGAGGTGACTTTCCTCGATGCGCAGGGCAACGAGGTGGAGGAGGGCGACCCGTCCCTGGCGTTCTCCCGCTATACCCTGCGAGTGCGCGCCGATGCGCACTTCCAGCCCCACCCGGCCTTTGCCCTCGACGCCACAGGCAAACCGCTCTACCTGTTCGCCACTGCCGCCGACGGGGCGCGCTTCAAGCAGATTCCGGATTTCCCCCAGACCGGCAGCAGACCGGTGCAGGCCAACGATTTCGTCTACGGCATCAAGCGCCTGGCGGATCCGCAGATCGGCTCGCCCATGCTGGGATTCATGGCGCAGTACATCGTCGGGTGGGAGGAGTTCTCGAAACAGTTGGGTGACCTGCCCCGGGACGGCTGGCTGAACCTGGACAATTACCCCATGGCCGGACTGGAGGTGCTGGATGAGCGCAGCTTCGCCATCACCATCAAGGGGCGCTACCCGCAGTTCTCCTACTGGCTGGCGATGCATTTCTTCTCGCCGATTGCCCCCGAGGTAGACCGCTTCTACCACAATCCCGGGTTTGCCCAGCGCAATCTCACCCTCGACTGGTGGCCGGTGGGTGCCGGCCCGTTCATGGTGGTGGAGAACGATCCCAACAGTGAGATCGTGCTGGAGCGCAATCCCAACTTCCGCCCGGATTTCTATCCCACCGAGGGTGAACCCGGGGACCTGGAGGCAGGCCTGCTGGATGATGCGGGCAAGCGGGTTCCCTTCGTCGACCGCGCGGTATTTCGCCTGGAGAAGGAAGTGCTGCCCCTGTGGACCAAATTTCTGCAGGGCTACTACGACCGCTCCGGCGAGGTGCACGGCAACACCAACAGGGTGTACGACCAGGCCTTCGTGGTCGGCCCCGACGGGGTGGAGATGGCGGCGGACCTGCAGGACCACAACATCAGCATGGATCCCGATGTAAAACCCAGCATTTACTACTATGGCTTCAATATGCGAGATCCCGTGGTGGGCGGCTACACCGAGGACAAGCGCAAGCTGCGCCAGGCGCTGCAGATCGCTTTCAATACCGAGGAGTACATCAACATCTTCTACCAGGGCAATGGCATCGCGGCCCACACACCCATACCCCCGGGGATTCCCGGTTACCTCGAGGGCGAGGCGGGCATCAACCCCTATGTGTACGACTGGGTGGATGGCGTCGCCAAACGCAAGTCGCTGGACTACGCCCGGCAGTTGCTGGCGGAGGCGGGCTATCCCAAGGGGCGCGACGCGCGCACCGGCGAGCCGCTGAAGATTTTTATCGACGTGCAGTCCCAGGCCATCAGCAACACCCAGATGAACTGGATGGACCGGATTTTTGATGAACTCGGGGTGCAGGTGGAATACCGCCCGGCGGACTGGAACCGCACCCGCGAGAAACTGTTGACCGGCAATACCCAGATCTTTTCCCACGGCTGGTTGGCGGACTATCCCGACCCGGAGAATTTCCTGTTCCTGCTGTACGGCCCCGAGAGCCCCCTCGAGTGCGACTGCGATGGCGCCAATAATTCCAACTATGCGAGCGAGGTGTTTGACGATGCCTTCCGCAAGATCCGCATGCTGCCGCCGGGGCCGGAGCGGGACGAAATGGTGGCGCTGGCGGTGGAACAGTTTCGCAAGGATGCCGTCTGGCTGTACGTCTACAACTCCAAGGATATCTACCTGAACAACAGCTGGGTCCACAACAACAAGCGCCACGGCATCTCCAAGGCAACCCTCAAGTACACCCGTATCGATCCCGATGAGCGCGCGCGCAAACAGAAAGAGTGGAACCAGCCTGTCACCTGGCCACTGTATGCGGGCGCGCTGTTTCTATTCGCGCTGTTGCTGCCGGGTATAGTGGCCTATCGGCGCCGCCAGAAAGCCACCGCCCGCGCCATGAGGGACAACTGATGCTGGCTTACATCGTGCGCCGCCTGTTGTATGCCATTCCCATACTTATCGGTGTCAACCTGCTGACCTTCACCCTGTTTTTCGTGGTGAATTCGCCGGACGACATGGCCGCCTCCCAGTTGGGTGACAAGTATGTGACGCCGGAGGCGATCGCGAACTGGAAACGCAAGAACGGTTATGACAAGCCCCTGTTCATCAACGGCGAGGCCGGTGGCCTGGCGGCGCTGACCGACACGATCTTCTACACCAAGTCGGTCAGGCTGTTCGCCTTTGATTTCGGCCGTTCCGAGAGCGGCCGGGATATCACCACGGACGTGTCCACCCGCATGTGGCCCAGCCTCGCGATCGCCCTGCCCAGTTTCGTCCTCGGCATCTGGGTGAATATCTGCGTGGCGCTGATGGTGGTGATGTTTCGCGGCACTACTCTGGATCGCTGGGCGGTGTTTGTCTTCGTCTGCCTGATGTCCATCTCCTACCTGTTCTACATCATCGGTGGCCAGTACCTGGTGGCCAAGCAGTGGATGCTGGTGCCTGTCTCCGGCTTTGACCCCGCTTTCGAGCCGTGGAAGTTCCTGCTATTGCCGGTGCTGGTGAGCGTGGTATCGGGCATCGGCTCCGGGGCGCGCTGGTACCGCAGCCTGTTCCTGGAAGAAGCCGGCCAGGACTATGTGCGCACCGCCCGGGCCAAGGGCGCGAGCGAGATCAGCATCCTGTTCCGGCACATCCTGCCCAATGCCATGATCCCGATATTGACCGGTATCGTGGTGCTGATTCCCTCGCTGTTCATGGGCAGCCTGCTGATCGAATCCTTTTTCGGCATACCTGGGCTCGGCAGTTACATGCTCGACTCGATCCGCTCCCAGGACTTCGCGATCGTGCGCAGCATGGTATTCATCGGTTCCATTCTCTATATCATCGGCCTGATTCTTACCGATATCTCCTACACCCTGGTCGATCCCAGGGTGCGGCTCAACTGATGGGCGAACTCGGGATAAAGCCGGTTTTGCTGTGGTCCGATGCCCTGATTTTCATGCTGGTCATGGTGCTGTCGACTTTCTTCTACCGCCTGCGCAACGATCCCCAGACCAGGGACCGCTGGAGCGAGGTGTTCAGCCAGCGCCTGGGCATGGTCACCTGCACCGTCATCATGGTCTACGTGGGCATTGCCCTGCTGGACTCCCTGCATTTTCGCCGGGCCCTGGCCAATCCCGAGGGCGCGGATGCCATGGAGGTGTTCTACGACAACAAGGTGATCAGCGTGCTCGATGTCATGCTCGATGGCATGGGGGATCGCTTCGAGCGCACCTACTCGGCGCCGTTTGCCCTGAAGTCCTTCGAGAAGAGCGACATGAAGGACGCCCAGGGCCGCGCGGTGCGGGATTTCGAATGGCTGGAACATGCGGGCCGCCACCTCGCCAATCCGCAGGACAAATGGCTCGACCTGCTGCGCCTCTCCGCCATCGCCCTGGTGTGGGGCCTGGCCGCGTCGGGCCTGGTGGTGGGTTTGCAGTGGGTCCTGCTGCGGGGCAGCGCCTATCCCTGGTACGCTTCCTGGCTGGTGCAGTCGGTGGTGATCTGCTTCATGGTGTGGCTGGTGTACATCAGCCGCTACTACCATGTGCTGGGTACTGACCAGGGTGGCGCCAACGTCGCCTACCAGAGCCTCAAGGGCATTCGCACCGGGGTTCTGCTGGGCACCCTGGCGACCCTGGTGATGCTGCCCATCGCGGTCACCCTGGGTGTGATGGCAGGGTACTTCAAGGGCTGGGTGGACGATGTGGTGCAGTACCTGTATACCACCCTCAGCTCCATCCCCGGCATCCTGCTGATCGCCGCCTCGGTATTGCTGTTCCAGGTATACATTGACCTCAACCCGGACGTCTTCTCGGTGGGCATGGAAAAGGCCGATGCCCGCTTCATCGCCCTGTGTCTGATTCTGGGGCTCACCAGCTGGTCGAGCCTGTGTCGCCTGATCCGGGCGGAGACACTCAAGATCAGCCAGCTCGGTTATGTGCAGGCGGCCCATGCCTTCGGGGTCAGCCACCGCCGCATCCTGGGCCGCCATATCCTGCCGAATGTCACCCATATCATCCTCATCACCTTCGTGCTGGATTTCAGCGCGCTGGTGCTGGCCGAAGCCGTTCTGTCCTACATCGGCGTGGGCATAGATCCCTCCATGGGCAGCTGGGGCAATATGATCAATGGCGCGCGCTCCGAGCTGTCCCGGGAGCCGGCGGTGTGGTGGACCCTCACCGGGGCGTTTTTCTTCATGTTCACCCTGGTGCTGGCCGCCAACCTGTTCTCCGACATGGTGCGCGATGCGTTCGACCCGCGCAGCGGCGCCCGGAGGTCAGGGGCATGAGCGACGCAAACGAGGTCCGCATGGAGATCCGCGACCTCAGGGTCGAGCTGGCCCAGGGCGGCGAGCAGATCCTCAAGGGCGTCAGCCTCGAATTGCGCGCCGGGGAGATTTTCGCGCTGGTGGGGGAGTCGGGTAGCGGCAAGTCCGTGACCTCCCTGGCGGCGATGCGCCTGTTGCCCGACGCGCTGCAGATCACCTCCGGCGCGGTGATGGTCGACGGCCAGGACCTGTTCGAGCTGCCCGAGTCGCGCATGCAGAGCGTGCGCGGGCGCCGGGTGGCCATGATATTCCAGAACGCCATGAGCGCCCTCAACCCGGTCCAGAGCGCGGGCGAGCAGGTGGCTGAAACCCTGCGCCTGCACACGCCCCTGCGCGGCGCTGAACTGCGCCAGCGGGTGGTGCAATTGTTCGCGGAGGTGGGCATTCCCGACGCCGCCAGCCGCTACGGTTTTTACCCGCACCAGTTATCCGGCGGCCAGCAGCAGCGGGTCATGATCGCGATGGCGCTGGCCTGCGAGCCCGATATCCTGATCGCGGACGAGCCGACCACCGCGCTGGATGTCACCATCCAGGAGCAGGTGCTGAAGCTCATCCGGGAACTGACCCGCTCCCGCCGGCTGGCGGTGCTGCTCATCACCCACGACATGGGCGTGGTGCGCAATACCGCCGACCAGGTCGCGGTGATGTACCGCGGCGAGATTATCGAGCACCAGGGCGTGGACGCGTTTTTCCGCAACCCGCAGCAGGAATACAGCCGGCGCCTGATCGATGCGCTGCCGGACCTCACCCGCTTCCGCAGCAGCGCGGTGGAAGTGCCGCTGCTGCAGCTGGATGATGTCAAGGTCTACTTCCCCATTCGCAGGGGCGTGCTGCAGCGGGTGGTGGACTACACCCGGGCGGTGGACGGCGTTTCCCTGTCCATCGGCCGCGGCGAAACCTATGCTCTGGTGGGGGAGTCCGGCAGTGGCAAGTCCACCCTGGGCCGGGCCATCCTCAACCTGGAGGAATCCAGCGGCGGCCGCATCCGCTTCAAGGGTGAGGATATCGGCTCACTCTCGCGGCGCGCGATGCTGCCCTACCGCAAGCTGATCCAGGTGATATTCCAGAACCCGTACTCCTCGATGAACCCGCGGCTCACGGTGGGCGAGATTATCGCTGAGGGCATGGTCAGCCTCGGCATGGGCCTGACGGCGCTGCAACGGGAGGAGCGCATCGGGCTGCTGCTGGACCGGGTGCAACTGCGGCGCGAATACAGCAGCCGCTATCCCCACGAATTTTCCGGCGGCCAGCTGCAGCGCATCGCCATCGCCCGGGCCCTGGCGGTGGAGCCGGAGCTCATCATCTGCGACGAGCCCACCAGTGCCCTCGACGTGTCCATCCGGGCGGAGGTGCTGGGCCTGCTGCAGGAACTGCAGCGCGAGTTCGGCGTGTCCTACCTGTTCATCACCCACGACCTCTCGATCGTGCCCAGCCTGGCGCACCGGGTGGGCGTGATGCGTGCGGGCAAGCTGGTGGAGCAGGGCAGCGCCGAGCAGATACTCACGGCGCCGCAGCACCCCTACACCATCGCGCTGCTCAATTCCGTACCCCGGCTCGACCCGGCGTAGCCATCCTGCCGGGGCTGGCCTACACTTGCCCCGGCTGACACAACCGATTTGCACACCACTGGAGAATCGCCCTATGAATGGCGCCGAGAGCCTGCTCACCACCCTGGTCAATAACGGAGTAGAGGTCTGCTTTACCAACCCCGGCACCTCGGAGATGCACTTTGTCGCGGCGCTGGACGAGGTGGAGGGCATGCGCTGCGTGCTGTGCCTGTTCGAGGGGGTGCTCAGCGGCGCCGCCGATGGCTACGCCCGCATGGCGCGCAAACCCGCCTCCACCCTGCTGCACCTCGGGCCCGGCCTGGGCAATGCCCTGGCCAATATCCACAACGCCAAAAAGGGGCATGTGCCGGTGGTGAATATCGTCGGCGACCACGCCACCTATCACCTCCAGTACGATGCGCCCCTGACCGCGGATATCGAGGGCATAGCGCGCCCGGTTTCCCACTGGGTCTACACCTCCAAAGCCCCCGGCGATATTGCCCGGGATGCGGCCGAGGCCGTGCGCCAGGCCGGCATCGGCCAGGTGGCCACGTTGATGCTGCCGGCGGACGTATCCTGGGGCGACAACCCCAACGGCCCCGAGGGCAGGGTGGCGGTGGCCCCGCCCGCGGTGGTGCCCGCGGCGCGGCTGCAACAGGCCCTGGCCCTGCTGCAATCCGGGGCCAGGTGTATGGTCATGATCGGCGGGCGCGAAATAGACGGCGGGCGCGGGCTGCTGCTGAGCCGGATCGGCAAGGCCGCCGGCGCACGGGTGTGTACCGAGGTTTTCCCCGGGCGCGTGGCCCGTGGCGCGGGCACGGCGGTGATCGACCGCCTGCCGTACCTCGCCGAGCTGGCCATCGACCACATCAAGGACATCGAGCACCTGATCCTGGTGGGCGCACCCGCCCCGGTATCCTTTTTTGCCTATCCCAACGTGCCCAGTGCCATCGCCGCGCCCGGCTGCGAGCAGTTTGTGCTGGCGGGCCCCAACGACGACATCGACCAGGTGCTGGAAGACCTGCTGCAGGGTCTGGGTGCCGTCGACGTGGCCCCGGAGGTGCAGCCGCTGACGCTACCGGACCTGGGCGCCGGGCCGCTGGATGTGTTCAAGCTTGCCGCCGCGGTAGGGCATTTCCTGCCTGAAAACGCCGTCGTGGTGGACGAATCCATCACCTCCGGCTTTGCCCTGTACCCGGCCACGGCTGCGGCCCGGCCCCACGACTGGCTCAATCTCACCGGCGGCAGCATCGGCTGGGGATTGCCCGCCGCGGTGGGCGCAGCCATAGCCTGCCCCGAGCGCAAGGTGATTTGCCTGGAGGGAGACGGCAGCGCGATGTACACCATCCAGTCCCTGTGGACCATGGCGCGGGAGCAGCTGGATGTCACCGTGGTGATATTCAATAACACCCGCTACAGCGTGCTGGAAATGGAATTCGCCCGCACCGGTGCCCGCGGCGGCAAGCCCGGCCCCAATGCCGCCAGCGTCCTCGACATCGGCGACCCCGACATGGATTTTACGGCCATTGCCGCCGGCATGGGCGTGCAGGCATCCCGGGCCACCACCGCCGAGGAGTTCAACCAGCAATTTGCCGCGGCGATGCAGGCGAAAGGTCCGCGCCTGATAGACGCGGTCGTCCCCACGATGTTCTAGCCGGCCTGCTCAGGCCGCCGCCGCTGTCCCGTGAGCGCCCGCCGTGGCGCTTATCGCCTGCAGCAAGGCTTCCTTCACCTGGGCTGGTTCGCGCAGGCGCTTGACCTGCTCGAAGATCGCACTGGCCTCGGGAAAATATGCCCGCAGGTACACCAGCCACTGCTTCAGCGGGTTGGGTGCGTAGCAGGGGTCATAGTGCGCCAGGTTCAGCTCGAGGAAACGCAGCAACAGGGGCAGGATATCGGGCCAGTGCAGTGACGCCGGTTCATTACCCGCGGCCGCTGCCGCCACCAGTCGCGGCAGGTCAGGCCGGCACAGGGCGCCGCGGCCCAGCATCAGGTCCTTGCAGCCGGTGATTGCGCGGCAGCGCAGGGCATCCGCCGGGCTCCAGATCTCGCCGTTGGCGATGATATTCAGTGACACCACTTGCCGCGCCCTTGCGATCTCTTCCCAGTAGGCCGGTGGTTGGTAGCCGTGGCGCTTGGTGCGGGCGTGCACGGTGAGCTCGTTCGCGCCTGCCGCCTCGATGCCGCGCACGATGTCGAGGAACAGGCTGTCGTCCTCGTAGCCGAGCCGGGTTTTTACCGTGACCGGGACCTGCGCCGGTACCGCGGCGCGCACGGCGGCGACGATGGCGTGCACCCGCCGGGGCTCGCGCAACAGGATGGAGCCGCCGTCCGAGCGGTTGACGGTCCTCGCGGGGCAACCGAAATTGAGGTCGATGCCGGCGGCGCCGAGTTCCGCCGCGCGAGCCGCATTCTCGGCCAGCGCCATTGCCTGGCCCCCCAGCAGTTGGACGTACACCGGCACCCCCGCGGCGGTGCATCCGCCCTGTGCCAGTTCCGGGCACAGGCGCAGGAAGACCCTGGGCGGCAGCAGCCGTTCGGTAACACGGATAAACTCTGTGACACAGCGGTCGACGCCGCCCAGGGAAGTGAGCAGCCCGCGCATGGTGTAGTCGATAACGCCCTCCATCGGGGCGAGCATCAATCGCATGGTGTATGACCTCGGCGCGCATTATGCCATGCGCGCTGCCCGGTGGCGCTCGACGAGATGCGCGGGATTGGCCATACTTCAGCGCCCGCGCCGCGCGCTCATTCCTGCCTGTGGAGTCCCCCATGAACCAGAAATCACCCTCGACCGTCGTCATCACCGGCGCGTCCGCCGGCATTGGCCGGGAACTGGCGCTGGAAATGGCGCGGCGGGGCCATCACCTGGGTTTGACCGCCCGCCGCCTGCCGCTGCTGGAGCAGTTGCGCGAGGAGATTCACGGCTCCAT
>Ga0105096_10000013_pt1 | contig 34612 bp, 62 predicted proteins | sample PPLLak3cmMay2015_FD_87036 | JGI IMG/M metagenome (GOLD analysis project Ga0105096, IMG submission 87036) | Freshwater sediment microbial communities from Prairie Pothole Lake near Jamestown, North Dakota, USA - PPLs Lake P7 Core (1) Depth... | ecosystem: Environmental > Aquatic > Freshwater >... | reverse complement strand
TATACTACTGATAATCAGTAACTTAAGTATATTTTCTCAAACAGACTTAGGTATTAAAATGGCTACATTAAGTGAGAAATATCCAGATGTTACATTTTATAGAGTTTATGAATGGGAAGACTCATTACAGCCTAACATCAGATATTTTAATGCAGACTTTGGATTTCAAGAATATTATTACTTAACTGATTCCTTAGAAACAATTACAACCTGTATGTTTAAGTATCACAAGTTTAGACTACCTTCTTTAATATTGACATATAATGAACAATATAAAGTCACTAGAAAAGATGAACTTTGGGAGTATAGTTTAGATAAAAATACTTATGTAATAGTAAAGCTTGAAAGAAATACTAAAGGTAGTGAAAATGATTACTTTATTACATTTGAGACATACCTAGAAGACCAAAGAAAGTACAAAGAACACTTTATTTACTTACCAAAAAAATAAAAATTAATATGAAAATAATACTAGGAATATTAGAAGTGTCATTACTTATAACATTAGGACTACTAACTTTAGCAGGTTTGTATGTTGTATGGTTTAAAATGCTTCCTGATATATGGAATAATATAAAAGAGCAGTTGAAAAATAAGTAATTTGCAATTTGCGAATTGAGAATTAACTAAAAAACAATACTAATATGGTAGATGAAAAAATAATGCAAACAGTTAATGATATGATTTTTAAGTTTGCTGATAAAGAAAATCCAGTAGAAGCTGCAGCAGATCATGTTGACTCTATTATTGCAGAAATAAAAAAGAGTAAAGGTCCTATTTGGAAAGAAAGAATAAAGAATATGGAAAACATTAAAGTAGAAATATTAAACTATGGATAATAACAAACATGTATGGGAAGGTTGGACAGTACAGAATTTTATAGATGATCTAGAACCTATGTTTCAACTAGTAATGGCTGGTGGATCTTGGAAAAAACCTTTTCAATCTAAGGAAGAACTTAAGAAATGGTGTATGGATACACAACCTTATTACAAGAAACATATACCAGGAGTATTTAATCATTTTAAACAAAAAGCTAAATTATAATGGAAGATAAGAAATATTATTGGATGTCTTTTCAGATGGGAGACATGATTATTGACTCAGCAGTTACTGAACATCCTTTTATAGTAATAACAAAATTTAGAAGAAATCCTTCTTATGGAGCTTTACTTAATTGGAGACATATAAGTGAAGAAGATTATATATTATTTAATGATATACTATTTAACATAACTAAATATGTTGATGATAAAACAGAAGACTAAAAATTATGGAACTAAATAAGGTACTAACAGCTGAAGAAACAGCTAAAGAGTTAATGAGACAGCATTATATTGAGAACTATAAGACTTATGCTGATTATGATATGAGCAATGCTAAGCAGCATGCTTTGATAACAACTAAGTTCTTGTATAAACAGTTAATTATATCTCATAAAAAATTAGTGGCCAGTGGTGTAACCAAATCTTCTATAGAAGAGACAAGCACTTATAAGTTTTTAGAGGAAGTAAAAGCTTATATAAACAAATTTGAAGGATCAATACTAGACTAATGGCAATAAAATCAATAAGTGTAGAAATAACAATAGAAGACATAGAGCAATTACTAGAAAAACATTTAGTTATAAAAGATAAACAAAAGTTTTCTGAACTAATAGTAGGTCATCTTTCTAAAAGTAATATAGCTTTAGAACAAATTTATAAAGGTTTACTAGGAATGTATCCTGAATTTAACTACAAAGAAGGTGACTGGGTATACATAGATATTTCTAATCTAACATCTTGGAGAATGAATAAAGATTCTACTTTAAAATTACCAGGTACTTTAGGTCAATGTATACCATGTGAAATAACTAGTGTTGATGCATATAATGCAGCTCCTTATAATATCAGTTTTAAATATGTAAAAAAAGATACAGAAGAAGTTTTAGATGAAACTTATTATGTAGAAGGAAAATATATAGTTAAAAAAGTAGAAAATCTAGTAGATATATTAGATGAGATAGAAGAAATGCAAATAAATAATGAAGATATAGCATCTTAAAAATAATTTGTATATTTGTTAAAAAAATTATTATGGCCCCACAAGATGAAAAACAAAAAGCTAGCTGGTCAAACCCAGATCTAGGCTTTAATGAAGAAAAAAGCTCTTTTAAGAAAAAGAGAAAATATGTATACTTAGAAAAGTATGAAGAAACAACTGATTCTTTAAGAAAAGATATAGCTTCTTTAAATAAAATTACAACTATGTTGGCTTGGGCTATTGTAGTTGCATCAATTATTCTAGGATTAATTATTAGTTACTTATAGACAATGATAATTCAAATGCCAAATGGAAAGGTAGTCCATTTATCAATAGAAGAATACCTTAGCTTGTCAGATACAGATCTACAAGATTTGAATGGTATGAATATAGGGAGTTACCCCACTTCTCATTGGCATGATTCATCAATTAAAAAAGAAACCAAAGTTATCAAAGAAAAAGAAATTACTTTAGATTATGATCCAGATAGTGAAGAGATGATCTCCTCATTAGATATATCAATTAATACTCTAACAGTAGATGATATAGAAACTATAGTTAATATAGAAGATGTATCAGAAGACCCAGATTAAATACTATGTGCACAATAGTATTAATATGTTGAAGCCAGGATGAGTCTCCTGGTTTTTTGCATTTATAATAAACCCTGACTCACAAATCAATCAATCAATTAACAATCAAAAACCAAAAATCATGAACTCAAAAGTAACAGTAACAGCAGATGAAGCAACAGGAGCAATAGTAATCACTTCTAAAAACAGCCCAAATTGGGGACACATTAGATTACAACAAGTAAAATCAGTATTTGATGACAATGGCTTTGTAAGAAAAAAGCCTATTAGTGCTTTAGTACACGGTACAATAGAAGATTTAAAATCATTTAACTGGATAGCTAATAAAGAATTACCTGGTAAAATTACATTTAAAGAAAGCTTAGAGCCTTTTAATGTTAAAGATCCTGCTCGTGACTACAAAATAGCTGGTAAAACAGGTATTGTATGTTGTTTAGATGGACAACCAATTTATAGAAAAACTTTGTATACATTAAATACTTCAGCTGAAGATGTTTCAATTATGCATAACAATACAGAAGATATTAAAGCAGCTTATGCTAATTTATCTGAAGGAGTAGCATCAGATTTAACTGATCTATAATTGTAAATAAATAAACAAATAATAAGGAGTAGGATAGTAATCTTACTCCTTTTTTTTAACCTTTAAACTCCAGTAACATGCAAACAAAACCAAGTAGATTTGAAAAAGATCCCTACAATTCTTATCAGAATTTTTTATACAATAGAGCTTTATTTGGCTTGAGTATATATTCACAGGATGAGATCTCAAAGATGAGTATAGAAAAGAAAAAAAGAATTAACAAGTCTTATAAAAAATGTCAAGTTGTTGTAAATTTACTTAAACAAGAAGTAACTAATCAACTTGCTAATGAATTTTTTGTAAGAATATTTCCTGGAATGGAGATAACAAACAGTTTAGTAAATTATTTTGGTACTGAAGGTCATCCTGAGCATGTAAACAACATGTCATTTAAGATGCTTAAGATTAACAAACCATTAGTAATAGCAAGACTTATTGAAAGAAAAGTATTACCTAAGAATTTTAACCAACTAACCCCAACAGAATTATGCAAGTAGAATTTATAGTAAATGGTGGAGTATCCTTGCTCTTTGCTCCAGAGAATGAAGCTGAAGAAGCTTTATTAAAGCAAATGATGAAGCAAGACAATGACCTTAATGAAATTAGATCAGCTGTAACAGTTCTTAGTAAAACTTTTAGAAATGGTGTTCTTATTTGTAGGAAATCAGCAACAAGAGAAGTACTTGAGACTAAAGCACCTGAAAATGATACAGAAGAAAAAGATATGCAGTAATTGCAATCTTGAATCTTATATCTGGACTAACCGGGGAGGTAAGAAGCTTTGTAAAAAATGTTCAACTACTGGAGTTGACATGAAAAAACCAACAATTAAAGCAAAGCCTATTGCTCCCCGGTCCCAGAAAAGATCTAAAGAAGAAAAACTATACTCTGCTAAAAGAGTATTGTTCTTATTAGACTTCCCTATGTGTCAAGCTAATATTCAAGGAGTATGTAAAGGTCAGGCTACAGAAGTTCATCATAAGAAAGGTAGGATTGGAAATGATTTACTTGATGAGACTAATTGGTTAGCATTATGCCATAGTTGTCATGAGTATGTAGAGAACCACAGAGAGTTTGCAATGGAAAAAGGATATAGCATTAAAAGAATTACCTAAACAATTAAAAACATTAATTATGAGAATAAACTATGAGAACTATCCTATCTTGAAAAAGCTTCAAGAAAAGAGTTTAGGTGTATTGCCTATTTTTAAAGAGGATGAAGCTTTTATGGGTGAAACTTCTAAAAAGTTTGTAGAAACTTGGAAAACTTACAGGGAAGATTTCAATGTAAAAATTCATGCAGTTAGTCCAGCCTTTATGGAGGCTAAAGAAAAGGCTCAAGATAAACTACTAGGAATCTTAGAAGATATCATGATCAATGATATCTCTGACTTTGAGGTTAAAGGCACCTTCTTAATTAATCAGTTTGTTTATATGATGTCTTATACTACTAAACAAGGAACTCAAGATATGGAACTTTGTCTTTTTGCATTTGATAAGAAAGGTATTCCTTTATTTTATTATCATGATAGTGCAAGTCAAAAAATTTATCAAGAAGGATGGCTCAGTCAGGCTTATGCTAGTGGAAAAAGTACAGAATATGCACAAAAATTAATTCAGCAACATGTGATAAATGTTATATTTGTGGCAATGTTTGCTACTTATGCCCAAGTAGAAACTAAAGAGTTACTACCTAAAATAAAAATCAAAGATTCTACAGGGAAATATCTTAATGAAACCTCAAAAAATATAACTTATCTAGATAGTAAGTGGTTTACTACTCTTGTAAAATCAGATGGATTTTTAGTAAGTGGTCATTTTAGATTACAACCTAAGAAAAAAGATGGAGTATGGACTAAAGAACTTATATGGATAGATTCTTTTGAGAAAGAAGGATATACAGCTCCAGCAAGAAAGTTAACCCAACAACAGAGCTAAAACTATGGAAAAAGGATTTAGTATAAAAAGAATAACATGAATGGTAAAATAGTATTAGAATATTGGAAAAAGTATTATGATCAAACATATTCTCCAAATAATGATCATTATGGTAGATTTGCACATAATAAAGACTGGTATACTTCAAGAGATAGCATAGCTAAAGCTTTGTATACATTGACTTTATCTAATGATATAACTACAGAAGAATATCAAAATTTTATAAGACTGGTTCACTCTCCAGATGAAGAAAATTGGAAAGTACTTGAATCAATTATTGAAGCAATAGACACTGATAATGAACCACTAGAAACAATTTAATTAAAACTTTAAAAAATGAAAAATACTAAAAAATACACAGTGCATTCAATAAACCCAAATGATCTTGTAATCTTACCTTTTAATAAAAAGAAGTTAAATATGAAACAGGTAGATGTTTTTATGAAAACACTAGACTTATATAAAAAATAATATAAAAATTAATTAAAAACTTAAAAAGACAGAGACATGAAAAATATTATTGTACAACACCCAATTGAAAAAATGCAGACAAAAGATCTTACAGTTATACCTTTTAATAGAAAAATTAATATGAATCAATCAGATAAAATACTTACTTCTATGTTTAATTATGGTATTTTAAGAACACCTGTTTTAGCAAAGACAAAACTTAATGGTAATAAAATAGGTTATTATATAATGGATGGTCAACATATGATAGCAGCTCTTAACAAAGTAAATTGGAAAACTGTTGAATGTATAGTTGTTACAACAGAAGATATTCCTTTTATTGTAAACACAATGGCTAGTCTTAATAATTCTAGCTTAAAATGGATACTTGATGACTATGTTAATGCATATGCTATGTTATGTAATAAAGAATATGAAAAATTAAGAGCACATAAATTAGCAACAGGTTTAAATTATGCAATTTCTTCTATAATTTTAGGAGAAAGTAACCATAATGTTATTAAAAATGGTACATTTAAAGCAACATCTAAAGATGCTGATAAAGTTACTTCAGATTTAATAGATGTAATATCATTTTTAGGAACAAACAATTCTAAATTCATGAAATCTTTTGTTAAATTCAGAAGATCTCCTAGCATAAGTTACAATCATACTACATTTATGCAAAAATTAGCTCAAAATAAAGCAAGTATGAAGTTAGTTCATGATGAGGCAGCTATGAAAAACATGTTAGAAGAATTATATAAATAATATGGAAAATAAAATATGTCCAATATGTGCAAAGAATGCAGACAGTTCTAAATCAGTTGAATGGGCTAAGAAGCCTTGTGATGACTGTACAGAACTTATGTCTAAAGGCTTTGTATTAATAGGAGCTGTTGAAACAAAAACAGTAGATGTAACAAGTCCTTACCGGAGTGGGAATTTATGGGTAGTTGCACAGTCAGTAGCAGATACTTTATTTGCTCCTAATCCTGCACCACCATCAGGAGTATCTTTTATTGACATTAATGTTGCTAAAGAACTAGACTTACCTAATATTAATTTTGATGCTTAGTATAGACAAAAAAGATTTAGAAACAATACTAACTACTTTAAAAATAGCAGAACATTCTTTAAAACAAGAAAAACCTAGCTTTACTGCAAGAATGATGGTATTAGAAGTTATTGCTTTAATAGAAAAGCAGTATTTAAACAAAAAATAATTATAAACTTTAAAAAAACAAATTATGCAATCAATATTATATGTTTTAGCTTGGCTATACTTTATTATATCACAAATAATGACTATTGTCTTTTGGTATGAATGGGCACAAAATCATGGACTTATGAATACTATATTTATAGGACCCTTTGTAGCAGAATTTAAAGGCTTATTGTGGCCATTCTTTATGTAATATGGGTCAATACTACATAGCAATAAACAGTGATACAATGGAATGGGTTTCTCCACATGAATCTGGAAATGGAGCTAAACTTATGGAACATTCTTACATAGGTAATCTATTTGTAGAATCTGTAGAGTTTTTATTATTAGATAATGGTACAGATAAAGCAAGATGGTCTGGCAAAAGAATAGTATGGGCTGGAGATTATGCTGATCCTGAAGCAAAGGAAGGTGAGACTTTATATGAATCATCTCAAGAAAAAAATGCACTTACAATGCTTATTGAAGCTATACCACCAAATTATCATTATTTAGTTAACTGGGACAGACAAGAGTTTGTAGATAAAACTAAATGTAAACCTATAAATGGAAATTGGAATACAGATGAGATGAGGGTTCATCCTTTACCTTTACTAACAGCAGAAGGAAATGGAAGAGGTGGTGGAGACTATCATGGAAATAGTATGGAATTAATAGGAACTTGGGCAAGAGACAGAATAAGTGTCATGAAAGAGCCTCCTATTGGTTTTACAGAGATTATTCCTAACTTTACAACAGACTAAATATTATGACAGTTATTCATGAATTACAGCAAATAATGTGGGTTACTACACCTCATGGAGATGGACAAGTTCTATTTCTTATGGACTATGGTGTACATGAAAACACAATATTTGTTGTAGCTCTTGAACAAACTGGTGTTATTAAACATTACAATAGTAATGATGTAACTTTATGTAAAAACAATACAATAAAAATGAATGTTAATGAAAAAAACTAAAGATCAAATACAAACAGAAGCATTAAAAGCTTTAAGTAAAGTAAAAAGAGGAACTGTGGCTATGTCAGTAGGAACTGGTAAAACATTAGTAGGATTAAAACATATGGCTTCTTTGTATCATGATAATGCTTTCTTTCTTGTAGTTGCTCCAAAAATTTCCATATTTCAATCATGGAAAGATGATGCTAAAAAGTTTGATATGGAGTATTTAATATCTCATATTACTTTTAGTACTTATTTATCACTTATAAATCAAGATATAGATTATCAAGCAGTATATTTAGATGAGGCTCATTCTTTGTTAAAATCACATTCATTGTGGTTAAATGATTATCAAGGCATCTTAATAGGATTAACAGGTACACCACCAAAAATTGAACAATCAGAAAAAGGAAAGATGTTTAAGCAATTTATTCCAGTAGTATACAAATATGAAACAGATACTGCAATAGAAGATAATATTCTTAATGATTATAAAATTATAGTGCACACCTTAGAACTAGACACAAAACAAAACATGAAAGCAGGCAAAGCACCAAAGTTCTTTTACACATCAGAATCAGCTAATTACAAATATTGGACTGGTAGATGTCATAGAGCTAGTAGTGATAAAGAAATTCATATGATGAGAATCATGAGAATGAAAGCCATAATGAACTTTCCTACTAAGGAAGCTTATGCTAAAAATTTGTTAATGTCTACTACTGAGAAAACTTTATTGTTTGCTAATACTCAAGAACAAGCTGATAGACTTTGTGATAATAGTTATCATAGTGGTAATCCTAATTCTGAATACAATCTACAAGATTTTAAAGCTGGAAAGATTGATGAACTAAGCTGTGTCTTACAATTATCAGAAGGTATTAATATTCCTAATCTTAAAATAGGTATAATTATGCATGCTTATGGTAATGAAAGAAAAGCTAGTCAAAGAATAGGTAGGCTTTTAAGATTAAACCCAAATGATAAATCTACAATACATGTATTATGTTATATAAATACTATAGATGAAGATTGGGTAATCAAAGCTTTAGAAGATTATGACCAAACAAAAATAACCTGGATATGAGCCACCAAAATTTAAAACAAGATGATGCCCTTAACATCACATTAATGCTTGCACATGTTAGATGTTTATCAGAATTAATTCATACCTTACCAGAGCATAGGTTTCAGTTTAAACATTATTTTAAAAAACTGTTTTCTACTGTAAAAGAATATGAAGAAGCTTTGAACAAACTTACCAACTATAAAGAAGGTAGTACTACTTCAATGGAACAGCAAGAAATATATGACTTGTTAATGGACTTAACTTATGATGTAAGAGATCAAGTAATTAAAAAATCAAGAAATGGAAACAATAACCCTGGACCCAATAGTGGAGAAACAGCTTGAAGCTGAAATTAAAGAGATGACTGAACCTAGTAAGGCTATAATTCTTTACAATGATGATGTAAATTCATTTGAACATGTTATTGAATGTTTAATATTATACTGTAATCATTCTATTGAACAAGCTGAACAAGTAGCATCTATTGTACACAATAATGGTAAATGTGATATTAAACATGGTAGTCAGAAAAAACTTAAACCTATTTATGAAGCATTACAAGAGAATCACTTATCAGTAAAAATAGAATAATGAAAAAACAAGTAAAAATTATAGTAAACTTAGTTGAATGGCATGTTATACCTTCAATGGATGTGTTACCATATTACGGAGGAGAATATGATCTAGTTAGAACATGTTATTATTTTTTATGCATTAAACTATATATTACAAAATTAAAATAATATGGATTTACCTAAACTTGATGAGCATATCTTAATGCAAAACTCAGAACTAAGAACAATAGAAACTCCCATCAACCGGGGTACAACTATTAAGTGGCATGGATCATGGGATTACAAGAGTAATCTTAATGAAACTACATTTAAAACATTAACAAAACAACCTTATCCTCATAAATTAATTGAAGCTATTGAAGTTGATTTAAGCCCAATAGCAAATATTAAATTTTATAAGGTAACAATTAAAAGATTTTAATATATTTGCAACATGGCAACAACAGCAATACAAATAGGTGACATAAAAATGAAGTTTATGACTCTACCTGCACACTTAACTAATGATGAGGGTGTAAAACAATTCTTAGATATTACTTTATATCAGTGTGATGAGGACTTTATTCCTACAGGACAGTCTTCTCATAGTCTACATGAAGATGATGAAGAAACATATCATAGAACTTTAAGATTACAAGCAACTGAAAAAGGTCATTATGTACCTGAAGAGTCAACAGACCCACAATGGAACCCTAACTATATAGAACCAGAAGAAGATGGAAATGAAGACACCCTTCCAAGTGATATGCTTGGACAACAAGAGTAAGCCCAATGATATTCCTAACTCTAAATGGTTAGTAGAAGGGCAGACATACACAGTAACTAAAGTAGCAAAATTATTGATTCAAGGTGGTATGGTAGGTTTTAAGTTAGAAGAACTTAATATTGACTCATACTTTCCTTATCAATTTTTTGCAGCCAATAGATTTGGCTTACCGGTAACTCAAGGCTGGGACATAGAAGCAGCTTTAGAAAAAATTCTAAAGGAAGCTAAAGAAGAAGTACATGAACTTAATGAATACTACTCAGAATGAAAATCAATTTAAAAGATTATGCTAAGGATACATTGTTCTTAAAGCATGTAGAAAGAGTTTTGGCTAATCAGTCAGAAACAAAAGGTTTGTCTAGGACAATAAGAACCTTAATCATTGAAAGAGATGAAATAGAAACAGACTTAGAACTAGGTGGAGAATGCATCTTAGAACTTGATAAAGAAAGATTAGAAGCTATCAAGGAAAAAAATAAGATGTTAGTATTCACAAATAGAGAAGAAAACTATTAATATGAAAAATTTAAGTTTACAAGCAGAAAATGAAGGCTTAAAACAATTGTTAGCTAATGGTATAATATATATTAACTATTGGTCTACTGATTGTGATGGCTGTAGTGCTGCTAACAATACATCATTTAAAGATATAGAATCTTTACAAAAGTGGATTGAAAATTCTTATGAAAATGATGAAGGATCTTGGGGTTGGGATTATGCAACCAAAGATACCTTAATTGAAGAAGCTCCAAGAGGTTATTGGGGTATGTAATAATCAATTATAATTAAGTATGTATTCACAATTTGGAGAAGATGACATAGTCATTAAATATTTTAATGATAATTATGGTGTTGATTATAAAGGAAATCTCTTAGATATAGGTGCCAATGATGGCATATTCTTATCTAATAGTAGAGCTTTGCTTGAAAAAGGTTGGTGTGGTGATTTAGTAGAGCCAGCAGCAATTCCTTTTAGAAAGCTTAAAAAAGTTTATAATGAAAACAATAATGTAAGATTACATGAATTTGCTATTAGTGCTGAGAATGGAACAACTATGTTTTATGAAAGTTCTAGTTTTTATACACAAGCTGATTCAGGGTTACTTTCTACAATAGTAGAAGAAGAAAAGAAAAAATTTATGACTTATGGCATGAGATATAGTCAGTATGAAATTGAAACTCTCACATTTGATAGTTTTAAAGAAAAAGCTTTTTGTCCAGAATGGCATTTTATAAGCTGTGATACTGAAGGAACTGATTATGCTATATTAGAACAGATTGATCTTAAAGCAGTAAACTGTAAATGCTTATGTATAGAACATAATGGTATAGAAATAGAAAAATATATCAAGCATGCAGAAAAGTTTGGGCTTAAAGAATTATTTAGAAATTATGTCAATATTATATTAACAATTTAAAACAAATAAAATGTCAGAATCAACAGTAACAAGAGGTGGAGAAATCTATAAGAAAACTAAAGAAGAAAAAGCAGCTTTAAAAGCAGCAAAGTCAGCATGGAAAAAAGCAAATCCTAATACAAAATGAGTCAAGAAGCTATCCACAGTGTAATATTAAAGAAGTCTGGAAACAAACTTGTTTATAGAAATAATACTGATGAAGGCTTGTATAAATTATTTTTAAACAGTTTGTCAGAAGATCACCTAGTTCAAGTATTCTTTGAGGCTAATCTAACAGATGGTACATATACACAAATTTCTAAAATTAAAGTGTGTATCAGAGAATTAGCTAAAGAAATAGGTGACACATTTGAAGATGTAGAAAGAGATATAAAGACAGCTAGTGGCTTATCATCAGAAGTAAATGGTGAAATAGAATATAAATCATTTGCAGATTGCTCTAAAGATGAGCTAAGTCTAACAATACAGACTTTAATACAAAGAGGAGATTTTGTTAATATTAACTTTCGGTAACAGGCTTTCCTGTTTCAGCATTAATTTCAACTTCTTTTACTTTGTTTTGAGCTACACCTTTAGTTTCAATCTCAAATATTAAAGCTAATATTAAATGTACATTGATTTCAAAAATATCTTTAGGTGCATCATCAGTTTTTAATTTTTCAACTACAGTTTGAAATTCTTCAGCTGTAACTGAATCTGCTAATGCTGATAATAAATCAACAAGTTTTTTGTAAAAAGTACCTGATATCTGTACATCAACAAGAGCATCAAAAGGTAATGTTTTATATTTAATAGTTTCTTCCATACAGCAAATATACAAAAAAAATAATATGAGCACACTAGATTCAGTAAATTTAGAAGAAGTAAAAACAAAATTGTATGAGAACTTAAAAAATTCAGGCTGGGGAGATAAGTTAAAAACTTTTATTCTTAGTAGTGAATATGATAAGATTCTTAATACATTACTAGCAGAGGCAAGAGCCGGCAAAAGATTCACACCACCAGTAAAGCAGATGTTTAGAGCATTTGAGGAATGTCCATTAGACAAGTTAAAAGTTGTAGTAATAGGACAGGACCCTTATCCTCAAATATATGTAGCTGATGGTATAGCATTTTCATGTAGTAATATTGGTAAACCTGAAGCATCATTGAGATATATGTTTAAAGCTTTAGAAGAAACAGTATATCATGAAACTTATACAGGAGATGCTGACTTGGCAAGATGGTCTAATCAAGGAGTACTTATGTTGAATTGTGCTTTAACAACTACAATTCATAAAACAGGAACTCACTATGAACTTTGGAGACCTTTCTTAACATTCTTATTTGATTTTCTTAGTGTTAATAACCCTAACTTAATCTATGTATTTATGGGTAAGAAAGCTCAAGAATGGGCAGAATCAGCACCGGAATATTCAGAGAAGATATTTACAAGTCACCCAGCATCAGCAGCTTACAAAGAATTATTATCTTGGGACTGTAATGATGTATTTAATAAAGTAAATATGCTTACAAAAAAACAATTTAACCAAGAAATAACATGGTAACAAATGAAATGAAAAAACTTGAAAAAGAGCAAGAGGAAGATGTAAAAATTTTTTGTGATAACTTTTATTCAAAGTATGGAACACAACCTAAAGTGCTTTATTTAAATAGAAATAACAAACTCAGACCTCTATCCCTACAAGATGTTGAGAAAATTGTTAATTTTGTAATGTATAAGAAGTTTGGTGATGTTTATACAGTAAAACAAAGAGTTAGAGATAGAGATTTAATATGTTACAGACAAGCTATGTTTTATCATCTTCACAATATGGGCTATACTTTAGTAGGTATTAGTAAATATTTTGGATTTAATCATTCAAATGTTTTACATGGTATAAACAAAATAAAAAACTTTATTGAAATTAAAGAAGAAACAACCTTAACAATACTAAAAGAAATAGAAGATGGCTTTAAAGAAACAGATGAACTTGTTGATATTGTTCAACAACATGACAGAGGAGAAACTAACTCCTAACCAATTTTACCTACTTTATTGCATTCATTATAGTATAGCTCCTCCTAATATCAATGTTCATCAAGAGCTAAGATTATTAATACAAGATGCCTGGCTTACACAAAATGATAAACTTTATCTTTTAGAACCTAAAAGTATGAGTTTAATCAGTAAGATGGAATCTTATTTTGCAGTACAACTTAAGAAGTCTGATAACTCAATTATGGGTGATGATTTTGATGTTAATGCAGAGAAGTATAATACTTTATTTCCTAGAATGAAACTTGGTAGTAATAAACCAGCCAGAGCTCCAATCAAAGAAATTATTACTTCTTTTAGATGGTTCTTTACAGAGCATGACTATGCTTGGGATGTAATATTAGATGCAACTGAATTATATCTTGAGGCTGAAGAAGCTAAAGGGTATAAATATACCAGAACTTCTAAATATTTTATTAGAAAACAAGAATCTGATAAGTCATGGTCATCTGATTTAGCTGCTTATTGTGATTTAGTACTTAATGGTGAAGAGTTTAAGCAACCAACTTTTACTGAAAAAGTATTTGGTAAATAATACAATTGATTATCAACTACTTGTGAAAAAGTATTTGAAATATTAAAGTTTTTAAGTAAGTTTGCTTAAAGAAAAAAACCAACAAATAATCAAAATACATGGCAAAAGTTAAATGGAAGACTCAGAAAGAGGGCTTTGTGGAATCCTTGACTTATTTACAAGGCAGGATGCATGGGAAGATTACCAGTATTAAAACTCCTTGGAATTCTTTTAATGAAGCAACAGTTAATGGTATAGAATGGCATTCTACTACTGTTATTGGAGCTAGACCAGCTACAGGTAAAACTATTATTAAAGATTTACTAATAGCTGGAGCATTTAAATGTAATCCTTCAATGTCTTTTAGAGTTTTAGAATTTCAGTTTGAGATGGTAGGTAGGGTATCTGCAATTAGAAAATATTCAGGACATACAGGAAAAAGTTATAAACAACTTTGTAGTGCTGATGAAAGATTAAGTGATGCAGACTTTGAAAGTTGCAAAGCCTTTGCTAAAGAACAAATAAAGTATCCTATTGACATAGTAGATGAACCCTGTAATATCTTAGAATTTAAAGAAATCATTGAAGAATATATGATTGAACATTCTAGTTTAGATAAAGATGGTAAAAGAATTTATAAAAATACTATTGTCACATTAGATCACTCTATTTTACTAAAAAGAGCTCCTTTTGAAAAAGATGTTTATGACACTTTATATTCATTAGGAGAAATGGTAACAACTCTTAAGAGAAGATACCCAATTGCTTTTATAATAGTTAGTCAACTCAATAGAAATATTGATAGCCCTGAAAGAAATGAAGATGGAAAGTATGGTAACTTTATTTTAGAATCTGATTTATTTGGAGCAGATGCTTTGCTTCAACATGCAGATACATTAATAGGACTTAATAGACCTGGTAAGCAAAAAATTACTTATTATGGTGTAGAAAGATATATTATAAATGGAGATAAAACCATATTAGCTATGCATTTTCTTAAGTCAAGAAATGGTGAAACAGGTGTAGCTTTCTTTAGAACTGAGTTTGAAAGAATGAGTATAACTGAAATCCCAACACCACCACAACAAGTAAGAAAAGTAAGAATATGATAACAACAACCTTTGGATTAGACAAAAAGGAAAATCTTAAGTTAATTAAAGATTTTCATAGTAAAGCAATGGTACAAAATGGTGATGCTGATAGCATTATTATACCAAAAATGGCCTATAGGCCTACAGGAAAGACTGAAATATATATCAGTTTTTTTCACAGTGAAATTAGTAGAGGACAAGATCTTTATATTGAGTTCACAAACAGAGACAATGTTCCAGAAGATATGGAGAGAACTTTATATTTATGGAGATTCAACCCTCATTTTGATGAGGAGTATGAGAAAACAGAACCAGCTGCAGGAACAGGTCACATAAGATATCTTGTACCTGTAGATGAGTTAAAAGTAATTAAGAGATATAGTATTTCTGAACCTATTGAAGAAGCCCCTATTGCTCCTCCAGTTAAGACAAAAAAGATAGAGACAAAGACTATTGAAACTGACTTTGACTTGCCAGATTTAAGCTTAGACCCTCCTATTAATGAGATGACTATGCTAGATCTTGCAGCAATATTATTGAACAAACCAGTTAGTAAAAAAGAATGGCTTAATAACATAATAAAAAATAAATAATGGAAAATAATGAAGTAATCAAAACAGAAGCAGACTTAAGTAAGTTTCTGAATACCTTAATTGACTCAAAGAAGTTACCTTCTCATATTAAAACTGTAGAAGAAGCTTTTACTATTGCTCAAATGGGTAAAGAATTAGGCTTTCCAACAATGCAAGCATTTCACTATATCATACCTATTCAAGGTAGATTAAGTTTAAGTGCTAAAGCAATTGGTGCATTACTAAGAAGAGGTAATATAAAGTTTTATACTAAAGAAGATGGTGTATATGTTTATCCTGATGGATCTACAGATATTATATCACCAAAACCTGATGGTACTAAACCAACTGATAGAAGAACTACAATTGTTTTTACTAGAGATGGTATGAATGAAACATGTTCATTTACATGGAAAGATGCTACTCTTCAAGGTTTAACTAGTAAAGATAACTGGACAAGAATGCCAAGAGAAATGCTTTATGCTAGATGTCTTGCTAAAGGTGCTAATAGAATTGGTGCTGATATGTTACTAGGTTTGTATACTGCAGAAGAACTTGCTGATACTTTCTTAAAAGAAGAACAAGTTAAAAGAAATGATGATGGTACAATCTCAGAAGTAGTAGATACAAATTATACAGAAGTTAAATAATAACATAATAACATAAAAAATAAATAACATGAGCGGAAAATTAAGTACAAAAGACATCAAAGTTGGTGGAGAAGGAGTTGCTAAAACATTAGAACCAGGATCTCAAAAATGTAAAATTAACAATGTAGCCCTTGAAGAGTTTAAATACAAGGAAGGTGCCTATAATGTTTTATTAAGTTTAGAAAGTGAATCAATGGGTGATGCATTTGAAGGCTTCTTTATTAACAAAGACAAGCCTGAATTAGGTAGACATGCTGGAAAAGTAGGTACAGTTAAATTAACTGAATGGGCTTTTGCTGATGGTGAAACTAAATCTGGTATTGCTGTAAGCAGAGATAAAGAATTATTAAAAGCTCTTAAACAATTGTGTATTAGCTTAGGTTGTGATTCTTGGTTAGATAAGCAAGACAATAAACATGATACAGTTGAATCATTGTTTGCTGCTTTTGGTAAAGACAAACCTTACAAAGACACTTTATTTAATTTCTGTATTGCAGGTAAAGAATATCAAAACAAAGCTGGATATAACAGCTATGATTTGTATTTACCAAAATATAGCAAAGATGGTGTACCTGTTGAAGCTTTAGCTGCTGAACCAAGTAAACTTATAAAGTTTGCAGAAGGTACTCACATTAAAAGAAAAGCAGTTACAGCTGTTAGTGAATTTGGAGATGCTACTGATACATTAGATGCATCAGGTGGTCTTATCACAAATTCAGGATCAGACTTTGATCTTTAATATTAACAAGGGGAGCTAATAACTCCCCTTTTATACTAAAACTATGTTAAGAATAAAATCATTGATTACAAGTATAAGTGAAGTTCCTAGAGAATGGGTCTATGAACATTATTTAAACTTAACAGAAAAGCTGAGTGGACAAGACATAAAGATTAAATCAGTATTTAATCCTAATGACAAAACTCCATCAATGTATATATATTATTCAAAGAACACAACTTATAGATATAAAGACTTTTCTACTGGTAAAACAGGAGATGCTTTAGATTTAATACAGCAGATGTTTACTTTAAGTACTCGTGGAGAGACTGCTTATAAGATAATTGAAGATTACAATACTTATACTCTTACCAATAAGGAAGATTATAGTATAAGAGAATTTAAAAGACAAACTAAATTCAAAGTAACAAATTTTGCTACAAGAACATGGACTAACCTAGATAGTAAATTCTGGGGTAAATTCCACATAAGCTCTAAACTTTTAGAGTTTTATAATGTAATGCCTTTAGCAGAGTATATACTTTCAAAAGAAGAAGAAGGTGAAATAAAAGAACTTACTATTAAAGGCACTAATATGTATGGTTATTTTAGAAAAGATGGTTTGTTGTATAAAATTTATCATCCCTATACAAAGGATCATAAATTTATTAAGATAAAAGATTATACTCAAGGCTCAGACCAATTAACTATGGAATTACCATATCTAGTTATCTGTAGTTCATTGAAAGATATAATGGCTTTTACTAAACTTGGATATAAGAATGCTGAGGCAATAGCCCCGGATAGTGAAAATGTTTTGATACCAGAACATGCTATCACAGCATATAAACATAAATATAAAGGTATCTGTACTTTATTTGACAATGATAATGCAGGAAAAGAATCTATGAAGAAATATAAAGATAAGTATGGTATACCATATGTTATTCTTGATATGTCAAAAGATTTATCTGATTCTGTAAGAGATCATGGCATTCATAAAGTTAAAGACCAGTTAACCCCTTTATTAAAAGATAAGTTAAATGGATGAGTTTCAAGATTGGTTAATGACATTAGAACAACAAGACTTAACCAATGAACTTAAAATGGAAATACTTTCAAAGCTAGATGGACTTATTAATAAAGAACTAATAATAATGTTAAAAAACTTAAAAGCATGAGTTGGATATATAAAGGAAGAGTATTTGAAGATAATGACATTCCAGAAAATGGAATAGGTTTCATATACCAAATGTCTGTTATACTTGATGGTAAATCTTATTCTTATATAGGTAAGAAGAACTTTTTTTCTAATACTAAAACCAAACTTGCTAAGAAAGCTATCTCTACAGACAAGAGACTTAAAAAATACAAAGTAGTAACCAAATCTGCTTATCAAAACTACTATAGTAGTAATGATGTACTCAAAAAAGCACATAAAGATGGTATGCTTATTCAAAGAACTATCCTTAAGATATGCTTTAGTAAAACTGAATTAACTTATCAAGAAGTTAAACATCAGTTTGAACTAGGTGTATTAGAAAATGATATGTACTTGAATGGCAACATATTAGGCAGATTTTACAAACAAAAGAAATAATGGCAACAGGATTAGAATTGATGCTAAGATTAAGAGATCTTGGTATAGTAAGCATATATGCAGAATTTTCTGGTGGAGGTGATAGTGGAGCTATTGATAATATTAATTATCATGTATCAGATTGTACAATTAATAATATATTTGCTGTAGAGAATAAAGAACTTCATAGTGATGTAGATGATTATTGTTATACTTTAATTCAAGGAGGAAAGATAGAAGATTGGTATAATAATGATGGTGGACATGGTACTTTAAGTATAAATACTAAAACTGGAGAATATGAAATAGATGTTAATATTGAATATAGAAGTTATAGTACACATAATCATGAAGGTAATATAATTGAAGATTAATGTCACATCCATATGACCATAGCCGCTCCTCTGCTAAAAAGTGGGGAGGGGAACCTGAAGAGTATTTACAATATCATGAATGGTTTGATGAAACTAAAGCTTGGGTAGGTCACTCTTATCACAGAATGTTTAGACATCACTCAGAAGGTATCTTTCAATTAGAAGAAATCTTTGGAAAGTTCATGATTAACTCTATAGGCAAAAGAGTATATATAAGATATATTGGAGAACAACATGTCAAAGAAGATTGCAACAATCACATACCTTCAGCTAAAGAATGGCTGGATAATATATCAAACAAAACAACACCCTTATGGATGATAAAAACACTAAAAATAGAAGACTAAAAGAAAAATTAGTTATTGATTCTGAAGCTTATGATAATTTAACAGAAATGTTACAAGGTACAGAAGAAGATCAAGTAGTTGCACTAGAGTGTATCAATAATATGGACCAAAAAAAATCATTAATTTATACTTTATTCTTAAGAAAGAATAATCTAAAAACTTTTGGATTATGGCATGGACACTGTTCTAAAGTATTAAAATATCATGCATCTTTAGGTATTTCTAAAGATAGTAATAGTATTAGATATAATGATATAATGAGAATCATGAAAGAGCAAAACAATAAAGAAGAAAATCTAAAAGTTTTTATGAAAGACTTTGCTAGATTTCTTAAAGATAGCATGTCTACTACTCATTTTGAATTTATTGATGATATACAAATTGAAATAACCTTAAAGAAAAAAGATGAAAAACAAAAGTGAAGAACTAGCTAAGGCTAGTAAAGATTTGATGTTAAAGGAGGCCTTTTATGGTCTCTTTCTTATTATGCTTAATAAGCAATGGAGTACAAAAGTACCTACAGCTGGTGTAAGTAGACTAGGAATTAACTATCAATTATATCTCAATGAAGAATTCTGGGATAAACTAACTCCAGATCAAAGAATAGGATTATTAAAGCATGAGATTTTACATATTGCTTTCTTTCATGTCACAGATTATGATCACTTAAGTGATAAAATGATAGCTAATATTGCTATGGATATTGAGATTAATCAATATATTGATAGTATCTTCTTACCACCTGGGCCACAACTTCCTGAAGTATATCCAGAATTAAACTTAGAACTTAAGAAAGGTACTAAGTATTATTATGATAAGTTGATAGAAGCTAAAGAGAATCCAGGTACATGTCCTAATTTGGATAAGATGATTGAATGTAATGAAAAAGGAGAAGGTGGAATCACTGTATCTATTAATGGACAAGGAGAAGTTGAAGTTAAATTACCTGATCATGGAACATGGGAAGAGTTTGACAATCTAGATGAAGCAACTAAGAAGTTGATTAAAACACAAACAGAGCATATACTGAAAGAAGTTGTAGATCAAGTAACAAAATCCAGAGGAGTTATTCCTGGTGAAATGGCTGAAATCATTGATAAAATTTCTAAACTTAATCCTCCAAAGTTTAATTGGAGAGCTTATGTAAGAAGATTTGTTGGTGGATCAGTTAAGACATTTACTAAGATGTCAAGACAAAAGCCTAATTTTAGATTTATTGAAAATCCAGGATTAAAGCATAAAGAAAAAAGACATATCCTAGTAGCTGTAGATACATCAGGTTCAGTAAGCACAAATGAACTTATAGAATTTTTGCATGAAATACATCACATTAGTAGATCTGGTACAGAAGTAACTATTGTACAATGTGATACTGCAATTTCTCATATAGGGAAATTTGATCCTAAGAAGGATTTTGAAATTCATGGTAGAGGTGGTACCAGTTTTCATCCAGTAACAGATTACTATGATGCAAACAAAAAGAAATATAACTGCTTGATCTATCTTACTGATGGAGAAGCACCTGCACCAGAAAAGTGTAGAGGTCCTGTATTATGGGTTATATCATCTCAGTCTGAGCTTAATTCAGACTTAAAAGGTCTACAAATTAAATTAAATTAATATTCAAAATAAAAATATATGTCAACAACAAGTAATAAAATTAGCTTAAACTCAGAAGAATTAAAATCATTCTTAACTTATATTTATAACAATAACAAAGTATTATCTGAAAAAGGTTTAGCTGTACAAGCAGTAAACATTGAAGGTGAAGCTGGTGGAGGTAAGACTTCTACTATTTTACAATTAGCTAATGAACTAGGAATGGAATTAGTTAGAAAGAATTTAGCAGAGTTAGAAGATGTGTCAGATCTAGTAGGATATCCATGTAAAGAACATGAAATGATTGCTAAAGATGGTACTAACCGCTGGGTAGTAGAAGGAGCAATTCCTCAATATATTACTGCAGGTCTTAAACCATCAGGAAAGATCAGAATGACTCATGCTTCTCCAGAATGGATTAATGGTAAAGAACAACCAATGATCTTATTATTAGATGATTATTCTAGAGCAAGTGAAAAGTTTATTCAAGCTACTATGACTTTATTAGAAACTCAATGTTATAATAACTGGTGTTTACCTGTAGGATCTATGATCATCTTAACTTCTAATCCTGATAATGGAAACTATTCTGTATCAGCAATGGATGGTGCTCAAAAGACTCGTGTAATTAATGTAAACTATAAGTTTGATGTTAATGTATGGGCTAGATATGCAGAGAAAACTGGTATTGATTCAAGATGTATCAACTTCTTGTTATTACACCCAGAGTTAATGGATGCTGAAGATATCAATGCAAGAACTGTAACTATGTTCTTTAACTCTTTAATGTCTATTGATAATTTTGCTGATCAATTACCATTGATTCAACAATTAGGTGAGGCTACTACTAATCCAACTTTTAGTACTTTCTTTACTACATTTATTAATAATAAATTAGATAAGTTAGTAACTCCTAAAGACATGTTATTACACCAAAATGAATCTCATATCATTGGTGAATTAAATGGTTGTATTGGTGTAGGTAATGACTATAGAGCTGATATTGCAAGTGTATTAGTAACAAGGTTAATTAACTTTACTTGTAACTATGCAGAAGGTAACACAATTACCCCGGCAGTTACAGAAAGATTAATCAAGTTTTGTACTGGTGAAGTATTTACTAATGACTTGAAATATATCATTGTAAAGAAAGTAATCAATAGCAATAAAGCTAAATTTCAAAAGTTAATGCTTAATGCAGAAGTTGTCAAGATGGCAATGAAGTAGGCAAAATAAAAATATATGGACAACACACAAACAATGACAGCTTCTCCTACAAATGGGGAGGCTGTTATATTAGATGAAGAATCTACAAAAGTACTATACAAAATGTTTAAAAGTAATGATACAGCTGATCATAAGATGGGTCAGTTAATATTAAACACTTGTGATGTAGAAAAATCAATTTATTATATCTGGCAATTAGCTAGATCTGTATATCCAAGTTTAATGGTAAATTTAAGAACAAAAGCTAGTAGAAACTTTAGAGACCAATCAAGATTATTCTTTATTAGTCAAAAAGGATCAAGAACTTTTTCTGAGTTCTTAACTACTCAAGGATGGAATACTCCTGAAATTTTTCAAAAATTAGAAAAAGATATAATTTCTGGAACTATTGGCCAATGTAGAAATAAATACTATAATGTAACATTGACAATAAAAGAAGAATACAAGCACTTAGCTTTAAATGTTGAACCAATTAATATAGAAACCTATGGTAAATAAACAAACAGCAGTCTGTATAGAAAGACTGCCAATAAAAAATAGTAGTTATAATTCAGAGTTAAAATATGATATTAGAGGAGTATTTAGTACTTATTCACCTTTAAGTATTCTTAAAGGACTTTATGTTCCTGCAGCTAAGGATAAGCTTTTTATATTTCCTAATTGTAATATTCCAAGATTTAAAGTAAAATCTTTTTGTGAATCTACTGATACAGCTGTAGTAAAGTTTAAAGAAAAAGCTAATATCTGGTTTACTAATAAAGAAAATATAGACACAGAGCTTATTGAAAAACTTTATAATACAGACTGTATTACAAAAAAAGCAATGTTAAAGTATCTTGCTGCAACTAAAGTAAGATGTTCTAGTGAGCATTTACAGCAAATTATTAAATTAATTGAAGATATTGAAAGTACAGAAGCTGATTTTGTTATAACATCTTATAGTGTAAAAAGTGCTATAAAATCAGCTGGTGCTTTTAATGGCCCTGTATATGATTTTATGGATGAACAAGATCTTGTTAGAGAAGATGCTAATGGTGATGACTTACCTCTTACTGATGATCAGAAAGAATTAGTTGAAGCTTTTGATATGACTCTTTATGAGTTTGAAAGTCCTGAAAAAGAGGTTCTTTATAATAACTTACTGACTCATGGTAATGTATATGATGAATCTGCTTTAGCATCTTTATTAAATGCTGAACTTATAATGGATCAAGAAATCTATGAAGGTGTAAAAAACTTATTTGAAAGTTCTGATAGGGATAATCATAAAGTAGCTATGGAATCAATGGCCAATTGTAATTATTTAAAATCAGCTGTTTATTTATTACTACTAATGAAAGAGCATAGAAGACATATGGCTAACTCAGATATGAAAAATCATATAAACTTTAAAAGTTTATTAAAGTTTTTTGATGTTAATATAAATTATAGTGAAGTATCTTATGATGATATTGTATATAAACTTGTAGATAAAAATATAATGACATATGAAAATATGGCTTTAATTTTACCTGAAGCTATAGAATATGTTAATGATCATGGTGATAGCACATACTTTAAAATGACTAATGTAGAACCTGCAGATGACATTAAGAAGTTAATGGAGTTTAATAAGCAGGCTCAAATTGTTGTACCAGAATTAATTGAAGAAAAACCAATAACAGACCTATGATAGATACTAAATCTAAAAAAACAATTGCTGAGTTAGAGAAAGAGTTTTATGAAAAGCCTTTTGTATTAAGTTATTCAGGCTTAAATAAGCTTTTATTCTCTCCAAAGATGTATTATAATCACTATGTTCTCAATCAAAGAGAAGATAGAATTGACTCACATCTTATTGATGGAAAAGTTATTCACTGTTTGATATTAAATAATCATGAGTTTGAAGATAATTTTGTACTTTTACCATCAAATCTCCCAACAGGCAACTCAAGAATAGTTATAGATAAAGTACATAGCATTTTAAAATCTATGGATCCACAGCCAGCTACAGAACTTACACTAGCTGATTTAGGTGCAGAAGTTTTAGAAATACTCAAAGAGATCAACTTACACCAATCCTTAAAGACTGATGACCAGAGGTTATCAAAAATCATCACAGAGGAAACAATCAGCTACTTTGAATTTTTAAAATCTAAAGGGAATAGGGACCTAATAGATAGTGAAACATTACAAAGATGCAATGAGGCAGTAACTTTACTAAGAGCAGACAAAAAGGTTTGTGAATTACTAGGGTTATATAACACAGAGATGGAAAACATAGACATGTTTAATGAAATAGCTTTGTCTTCAGACACTGCAGGAATAGAAAACATTGGTCTAAAGGGAATTGCAGATAGTATTCAAATCAATAATGATAAGAAAATTATTTACATCAATGACTTAAAGACAACTGGTAAGACTATTACAGACTTCCCAGAAACAATACAGTTCTACAACTACAATGTCCAAGCAGCTATTTACACCCGACTTGTCAAAGATGTATATAAACATATTATTACTTCTGATTGGAAAGTTATCTTTAACTTTATTGTTATTGATAAATATAATCAAGTGTATTGTTTTGAAGTATCTTCTGAAACACTGGCCTTATGGGATACTGTATTAGTTGATAAATTAATTGAAGCTAACTGGCACTACAAGAATAATAATTATAGTTTACCATACAAATTTGCAGCAAGTCAAGTAATTTTGTAAATTTATAATTATATGGCCATAACATCATTGTATAAAGACTATTTTCAGAAGAGTAGGATATTTATGTATCCTATCCTGGAAATAAAGAGGGGAGCAAGTGTTACCCCTATTGAAACTTATCTGAGCTGGGAAAACCAGTATAGTTTATGTGACAGAAAATTAATCTGTCATTATCATCTTAGAGATGATTCAGAGTTTACAGTTTTTGAAAAAGAAAAATTGTTAGGTAACAAGCTCTTTTATGACTTCAAACAAGTTGAAGATAATAAAGGAGTTTATGTATTTGACTTTAATCCTCATGCAGAAGACTGGGATAACATAAGAGCTGGCAAATATTCAAAGCTTAGTCCTAACTATAAGAGAAAAATAGAAAACTTTTATGGTAAAAAGGACTCAAACTTTGCTTATATTGAAAGTTATATGAATCCTGAAAAGTATTACAAAATGTATTCAGAGATGATGGGAGTAAAAGAATCCTTGTTAATGGAAGTAGGAGAATTATGTTCTCATGTGAACTTTAATACAGAAACTCTTAAAACTTGTATAAAAAATTTGGAATTTAACTCAAAATTGACTTAATTTGTGAAAATTAAAACCAACTAGAAAATGACAAACTTAAAAACAATGCTGTTAGTAACAGCTCCCTGGTCACCTGATGAAAATACTTTCAGAATGATTCCAGCAAGTAATGATTCTCCTTACTTAGATGTAGTGTATAATAAAGACAAAAAAGCTTTAGAAATTACTTCTACATATAAGAGAAATGAGTATGCTATGTTTGCTAAAGTTAATGAAAATGGTGATCCAGAATTAAGAAAATCTCCAAAGGAAGATCCTGAGACTGGTGAAAAAACTGTTATCAAGCAAGAAAGAAAACTTGCTGAACAACTTCAGAAATATTTCATCTTAGATCAAGCAGAAATCATTGCTTTTGTACAGTTCTTTGCAGTAAATGCAGATAAAGTTGATTATATGCAGCACTTTATTGGTGCTGTTGTTGAGGCTCCTAAGCCTTCTATCATTATGCCTTAATAGTAATATTAGGTTAACCTATAGGGAGTAGAGAAATCTGCTCCCTTTTTTTTACACTATAAGGGGAGACAGCTAAACTGAATATAAATAATATGGCAAAAAACCATTGGGTAATTGACTATGAAACACTAGTTGATTGTACTACCTTAGTAGCAGAACACTATACAGGAACAGAACAAAAGATCTTTGTTATAGGTCATCTAAAAAATGAAATAAAAGAACTTATTGACTTTCTTGTAAGCAACAGTGTAAAGGGAGAATGGCACATATCCTTTAATGGCTTAGCTTTTGACTCTCAAATTTCAGAATATATATTAAGAAATAAAAAGTCATTAGTAAAACTAGATGGGCCAACTATAGCTGGTATGGTCCATGGGAAAGCACAAGATATCATTGAAAGACAAAATATGAAAGAGTTTTCAGAATTTAGTGAGAAAGACTTATCTATTAGGCAGATTGATGTATTCAAGCTTAACCATTGGGATAATCCAGCAAAAAGATCCAGCTTAAAATGGATACAATACTCTATGGACTGGCACAATCTATTAGATATGCCTATTCATCACAGTACTAGTATTACAACTCAAGAACAACTTGATACAATTATAAGTTATTGTATAAATGATGTTAAGTCTACTAAGCAGATTATGAACCTGAGCAAGGAACAGATTAATCTTAGAAAAACTTTAACTCAAGAGTACAATCTTCCTTTATTTAGTGCATCAGAACCAAGGATATCCAAAGAGTTATTCTTAACATTCTTAAGTGAAGAAATGAATGTAAGTAAGTATAATCTTAGAAATTTAAGAACTAGTAGAGATAACATAAAGATAAAGGATATCATCCTGCCTTACACAAGCTTCACTACAGACACTTTTAAAGATTTACTATATAACTTCAATGATTTAATAATAAATGCAAGAGACACCAAAGGAGGCTTTAAATACAGCTTTAAATATAAAGGTGTAAAGACAGACTTTGGCTTAGGTGGAGTTCATGGTTGTATAAGAAGTGGAGTTTATGAAGCAAAAGATGATATGATTATTATGTCATCAGATGTAACTAGTTTTTATCCAAATCTGGCCATTAGGAATAAGTGGTCACCGGCACATCTAGATAGAGATATATTTTGTAACAAATATGAATGGTTCTTTGAAGAAAGAAAAAAGCTTCCTAAAAGTGATCCTAAAAATTATGTATACAAGATTATTCTTAATTCAACTTATGGCTTAAGTAATGATGCAAATAGTTTTCTATATGATCCTGAATTCACAATGAGAATTACAATCAATGGTCAACTGTCTCTAATGATGCTATATGAAATGTTAGCTGAAGCTATACCAGACTGTCAACCATTAATGCAAAATACAGATGGTCTTGAGATGATAATCCCTGCAAGTTATAAAGATACATACTTGGATATTTGCAAAAAATGGGAAGATATCACTCAATTACAACTTGAGCATGATCAATACAGCAAAATGGTAATAGGTGATGTAAATAATTACATTGCAGTTAACATGGCTGGCAAATCTAAATGTAAAGGTAGATTTGAGTTTAACAATCTTGCTCTTCATAAAAACAAGAGTAACTTAATTATACCTAAAGCAATCTATGCATTCTTTATTGAAAACAAATTACCTGAACAATTTTTACAAGACAATAGAAACATATTTGACTATTGCTCTGGTGTAAAAATTAAAGGAGATTGGGAGTTCCAACAAATTTGTGTAGACAAAGAAGGCATACATAAAAAACCTTTACAAAAAACTTTAAGATATTATATCTCTACAGGAGGCTGTAAGATCTATAAAGTAAACAAACATGATAAAAGAGAGATACAAGTTGAAGCTGGGAAGTGGATGCAAGAACTCTTTAATACTTATGAAGAAAAACCTTGGGAAGATTATAACATTGATGACTCTTATTATATAGATAAAATATATAGAGAAATTGATAATATATTACCCAAAATAACACAATTAACTTTATTCTAATGATAGAAAATAAAACCACAGAAAACTTATTTAGTGCACAAGAGAATGAGCATAATAAGGTTACAGGTATAAAACCTACAGAAGTACAATTCAAAGTAGGAGCCCAACTTGATCTTGAAGATTTAATCAAGATAATAGAAGAGGAAGAAGCTCAAGAAAAACAAAAAAAATAAAAAAAATATATGAAAACACTTAATGCACAAACAAGTGAACAAACATTTGATGATTTTACAGCAGTAGGAATTGCTGAAGGCTTTCTTGAGTGTGACTCTCAAGAAGACATGTTAAAAGCTTGGCAACACTTAGTTGATACAGGCTTAGCATGGAAATTACAAGGCTGGTTTGGAAGAACAGCTACAGATTTAATTAATGAAGGTTTAATCAAAGCTAAAACTGTAAACTAATGATTTTGGCTATTTCAGGCCGCATTGGCTCAGGAAAAGACACTGTAGGTAATATTATACAAATGTTAGCAGTATCTAATGATCCAACAGTCAATTGGGAAATAAAAAAATATGCAGGCAAACTCAAAGAGATTGCTTGTATATTAACTGGATGTACTTTAGAACAACTTGAAAATCAAGAGTTTAAGAAATTACAAATAGGTTCTGATTGGGGAATGACTTATAGAGAGTTACTTCAAAAACTTGGTACAGAAGCTATGAGAAATGGTTTACATGAAAATGTATGGGTCAATGCTTTATATGCTGATTATAAAGGTAAAATATCTGAAAATCATAAGTTTATTGATGATGGTAAAACTTATCCTTTAGAATTAGAGTATCCTAACTGGATTATCACAGACATGAGATTTCCTAATGAGTTTGATGCTGTAAAATCTAGAAATGGTATTACTATTAGAGTCAATAGAGATGACCAAACAAAAGCTATTGATGTTAATGCACATTCTTCAGAAAATGCTCTTGACAATCATCAATTTGATCATGTGATAAACAACACTGGTAGTATGTCAGATTTGATAACTAAAGTAAGAGAAATATTAACCCAAAATCAAATAATCTAATATGCAAGAACAGTTAAACAAGGTGGCTAAATTCCACAGAGTATTTAAACAAATAGATGGTACTGAACCTCAACTAGTAAAAGAAGATGATTTCTTATTAAGACACAGACTTATGGCTGAAGAAAATACAGAATATTTAGAAGCTTGTTTGCAAGATGACTTAGTAGAAGTAGCAGATGCTTTAGGAGATCAATTATATATCCTTTGTGGTACTATATTAAAACATGGTATGCAACATATAATTGAAGAAGTATTTAATGAAATACATGAATCTAACATGTCCAAACTTGATAAGAATGGTGAACCATTGTTCAGAGAAGATGGAAAAATCAAGAAAAGTAATGGATACTATCCACCAAATCTTGAGAGAATACTAAACAAATAAAATACAGGCTATCCTTCGGGGTAGCCTATTTTTTTTATCCTTGCCCTACATTCCTTTTCTTATAATTTTTGCTATTTTTGTTCTTAGAAGTTTTGCTTTTTGCTACTACTCCTTTTCTTGTAATCTTTGGCTTAGCTGCCATTGTTATTGATACTTGTACCTTAGCCATTTGTTATTAAATTATGAATGTTATACATTTGTTTTATATCTTCATCTATTATAGATGATAAATTATCAGGTTGTTGTACAGCTGGAGATAGTCCAGTGTCAGACATTCTTACTCTATAGAGATGATGTCCAAGTTCTATTTTATCAGTACTTCTAATTTCATATACTTTTAAAGTATTATCAAGAACTGCTTTATTTTCAAGTATTTTAGTTATTACTTCATCATCTACTCCATTAAGTTTAAAAGGAGCTTTATTAAATTCAGTAACAATATACTTTGCAAGATCTCTTGAAATAGCATAGCCATCTCCCCATACAAATTTATTATCTAAAGAATAAGGATAAAGCATTCCTCCAAAATATTCAGTTCTAGGTTTAGTGGCTAGTAAATTATATAAAACTTCTTTATTTATGTAAGTAGAGTTATCAGTTTTAAATACATAATCCCAATCTTGTTTTAATAATAGTCTTAATGATTTTGCAAAAGATTTGTACATATCCACCCAACTCCAGTTTTCAGGAGTATTTAAGATATTACCAACAAGATTTTCATGTTGACCATCAGGTTTGTAGTAAATAGTCTCAACATTAGGATGATTAATACTATCCCAGGTACTTTGTTGAGCCTCTCTTAGTTTTATATAATCTGGCTTATCTATTGACTGTACAAGAATTATTACCTTCATATTATTTCTTTAATGTTCCTTCAAATGATTCAACTGCCTCTCCTGGTTTAATGTTATATCCAGAGTAACCAATCATCTTTAAGAAGTAAGCCCATGATTTATTATCACCTTTATTCCATACACCTTGATCTCTTTTATATGATAACTCATCTGGATCCCAAGTAAAGAAAAATTGGTTAGTAAATTTAATAACCCTATCTAATGTACCAGTCATTGCTGTAGGAGATCTAACAACTCTATAGGCATCAGGAAGCCATATATATGAAGCTGTTTCACTCTTCATCCTTACCATTTCATACAACATAAAATTGTATGCATAATTATCTTTTAGTTCATCATCATCATCATCTGGTAATGATTTAAGTATAGATATTAGAGCAGTACTTGTTACTATAATTGAAAGTTCAGCTATAACTCTTTTCATTTGAGCTTTTTGAAAAGGAGTATATGTAGACCATCCTTCAATCATGTTCCATTTAAAAGTTAGTAAGTCTTTAGCAAATAAATCCCAAAAAGTTCTATAATAACCTTCAGTAAATGTACCAAGTTCTTGATCCATTGATAAATCTTTAAATCTTCTGTTGTACCCTGGTACTAAATGTTTTCTATACATTACAGCTAATCTACTTACAGAATATTTTTGAGATGTACCTTTATCAAACTCATTATAGACACCATGCATTCTTTTATTTAAAGCATGTAATGTATTTTGAAAGTTTTGTCTTTTTTTCTCAGTAAAATTAGTATTTTCTGAAACTTTATAAGCTCCATAAAGAATGTGAGCTTGTAAAAGACTTATTACTTCTCCTGTATTTTTATCAGTAACCATAGTAGCATCCATTAAAGCACACATACCGGATACTTGAATTTCATGTTCAGCAAAAGATTGGTTAAAGAATATAGTATCTAAACTCATTAACTTTAAAGCTGCAGTTCCTGTTACTTTATTACCATACTGGTCCATAAACTCTCCTTGTATGGCATCATAAAATTCAGCAAGTTGTCCTAATAAACTAGTTGGAGTTGGTTGACCAAAATCAGAAAGCATAGAAGGTACAGATTTCCAATAAAAACCTTTACCATTAGCTAAATTAGACTTAGCAAAAAACTCTCCAGAGTTAGCTTCAATAATCATTTGGATATTACCTTGTAAGTTATTGGCCATACCTTTTAATGCATCTAATGAAAGAGATGTTATAGCAGATACAGCACTAGCTGTATTTGTAACTTTACTCATTGATATACCAAATAATTCTTCAGCAGCTTGTGTCTCACCATATACAATCATATTGATAAATTCATCAACATGTTTTTGAGAATAACTTTCTCCATTTTTTTGTATAAATCTTACAATATTTTGTTTATTAGCAAGCTGATTCATCATAGATTCACCACTACTGTTAGTTTCATTAACTTTTCTTGCTCCAATAACTGTTTTAAATAAAGATATCTCAGCATTTACTTCATTTAATGCATGAAATCTATTAGCCATTGCAGCAAATAGTAATACAGATCTACCTAAGTCAAGACTGATATCTTCAGGAGCTAAGCTTTTTTGAGTATAATGAACAGGTATAAACTTAACAGGTAAATTTGATGCATTAGCTACACCATATTGTTGTGAATCTTGAGCTCTAATTTGTGTAGCATCTTTAATATTTTCAACAGCTGTATCAAGAAGACCATTAGTATCAATTCTTTCAAAATTTTCTTTAGGAATATCAGGTAACCTGTAGCCTAACTTTTGTGATTCAGGAAGAAGATCTTGAGATTCAAAATAAGTTTCTAAGTAAAATTGATGTAATTCTCCTTTTGCTCCAATAGGTTTACCATTTATATCATAAAGAGCTGACCATTTTGGATTAAGATACTTATCTGCTGGTTGTGTTAACTCATATCTATATTGAATAGTACCATTTTTAGTTTTAAAAATTCTAGAACTTTCCCATTCATCATATTCTTTTTGACTAATTAAGTTTTTTTCTAAATCTTTTTTCTTATCAGCAATAATTTTTTCTATTTCTCCAATAGGTCTAGCTTTTTTATTTTCAGAATGCCATTTGCCTAATTTTTCATTATACTTATCAAGTTTTTTTTGTTCATAAGTTGTAGGATTTTGACTTAAAACAGGAGCTAAACCAAGTGTTTTTACAAAAGCTCTTTTTGCTTTATTATAAGCAGTCATATCATCTTTTTGTACAAAATGAGGAACTCTTTTAGTAACAACTTCTCCTGTTTCTTTATCAGTATAAGTACGCTCTACAAACTCATATATACCATCATTAAACTCTGCTTTATCATTTCTACTAATTGAAGTAGAATTTGCATAGTTTAAAAAGTATTCTGCCCATTCATTTTTAAGTTCAATATTTTTTACAGTAGCTTCAGTAAGTTTACTTTTAATAGCTTTAGCAAATAAACCTAAAGCAGCATCTTTAGAACTAATTAAAGGATCAATAAGATAAGAAAGAACACTTTCATCAGCTGTAGCTTCAGTTAAAAGCTGTATCATTGAATCTTTATCAAGCACAAAGGATTTAAACTTATCCATTCTTTTTTGCAACTTGTCTATAGATTTAAGTTTTTCATCATCAGTTTTAGAAGTATCTTTTTTAATATCATCAATTTGTCCTTGAAGTTTAGTTACTTCAGGCATTATTTTTTCTGTAATATCTTCTGTTGTATAGTCTAGTAGGAATTCAGCTATTAAAGGTTTACCAATTTCAATAAACTTTTCATTTACTTCATCTCTTATTTCAATAGCTCTTGAAAGTTTTTGTGCAGGAGTAAGTTGTGATTCTGGAATAGAAGGATCTACTTTTGTACTAAAAAATTCCCAAATATCCTTTTTTCTAATCTCATTAAGTATAGAATAACCATTAGCAAACTCATTAACAGCAGATAACTCTTGCATTAATTCTCTACTTGTTAAGTTTTTTTCATTAGCAATAATAGCAGCAAATCTATCTTTAGATAATATAGATTTTTTATAAGCATCATCAATAAACATTGTTATAGACTCAACTCCTTCAAGAGCAGAAAAGTCATCAATAACTTTTTTTAATCTAGCTTGTTTTGATGGTTGATCAGCAACTTTCTTTTTAGTTAAGATAGTGTATTGTGTAGTAAGGTATACCTTAATATCATCTATCAACTTAGAAAAAGGGTCATTTTTTGCTTCAGGCTCTAAGGGTTCTGTTGGCCCAGGTCTTTCTGCTTCAAAAGTTTCAGCATCAACTTCTAAGTTAAGTTCTTTTTGTGAACCAAAACCATCAACTTTTCTCCATTCAGCAAGAGCTTCTTCTCTATTACCATTAGCTGCTGCTAATGTTTTTTTCCACTCATCACTTGATTCAATTGGACAGGCTAGCATATCATTCTTAATAGTTTGTTAATAATTTTATCTAATTCTTCTTGAGTTGTTGCAGCCTCTAAGTTACTAATAATATCATTTACATCATAACCTTTTTCAGCTAAAATTTCATCAATCCTGTAATCTTTAACAGCATCATTTAATGAATTAATGGTAGCATCTCTTTCTTCTTCATTGATAGGAGAGTAAGTAAGTTTTTCTTCATGTACTCCAGTTGTTAGGTTTACATCCCTTAAGTATACTTCAGAGGTGTCTTTATCTACTAGATCATATAATTGCTTCTTATTGAGAATCCACTTATGTGTATTATTCACACCATTATAGTACTGAGCTGGTAATATACCATTATTCATAGCTACTGTATTATTAAAAGCAGCTACAGCACCATCATCAATAAGGTTTTCATTGTCTACAGTTGGCACCATGACACCAAACTTTTTAAACAGCTCATTAGAAATATAAGAGTTTAAATCTTCATCAACCTGAACAGGGGCAGTAATTAAACTTTTACCTATAAACTTTTTAAATCCTTCTATATCTTGTTTAGTACCTAATATATGTATTTGTTCTGGTTCAAAAATATTATATTCAGTACCAGTTTTAGCTGTAGAAATATAAGCATTTACACCTTGAGCCTTATCTTGTTCTTGTAATTTTCTTTGAGACTCTTTACTATATTCATCTTGTGTAGGAAATTGATTAGTAGCTGCAATATTAAACTGTCCTGTATCATATCTTTTAACATTAAATATATTTACAACAGCTCTATATACATTAGGTCCAGCTTTATCATACATTTTATAATCTGGAGCAGCTAAATAAACACCTTCTCCTAATCTACCAGTACCTTTTTTAAATTTATTTACAGATGCTGATGTAGTATGTTTTAAAATATCTTTTACTTGACTATCAGGAAATATACTATCAATATATTGAGAGTATTGTTCTTCAGT